>ERZ1643246.522-NODE-522-length-49240-cov-6.411101_pt1 | contig 49240 bp, 42 predicted proteins | sample MGYA00579265_ERZ1643246 | MGnify/ENA primary metagenome ERZ1643246 (study PRJEB29033, sample SAMEA4952261) | chicken gut metagenome | biome: Broiler Chicken; feature: Gastrointestinal Tract; material: Caecum | place: Ireland | collected 2018 | study: Broiler... | reverse complement strand
GGAAGCATAATTTTGCAGCAGCCTGTTGTCTAAATCGTGGAAAACAGATATAATCTAAAAGAATCATTTTACAGGTCAGTCAGAGCCGCGCGGCAGACAGATTCTGCCGCCGGTGAAAAGAAAGAGGAGGAAACGGCATTGGGACATCTGATAAAAGTTTACAGAGAGCAATACGATCAGCTGCCGGTCAGATTCCAGAATAAGATCGACCATGATCTGAACTATCTGAGCAATGCCGGAATTCCGGGCCTGAAGAAAATCTATCTTTTCGGAAGCTGCGCCAGAGGACAGGTGAGAAGCACCAGCGATGTGGATCTGATGATTCTGACAGAAGACAGATTGACGGACCGGGCGCTGGCGGCCGATATCCGCTGGACATTGGACGAGGCCATCGATGGCGTGAGAACCGACGTCGTCTTTACCTGTGAAGGAGCGGAATCCGCCAGCCGGGTTTTCCGAAAAGAGACAGACAGGGACAAGAAACTGATTCTGGAGGTAATGCAATGATAAAAAATACTTACCTTGACATTGCAAAGAACGATCTGCAGTATCTGGAAACCGTTCTGAAAACAGGGAATACCTTTTACAATCAGCTGGCGGTGCAATGTCAGCAGGTTGCTGAAAAATATCTGAAAGGATATCTGGACAGACTGCTGCTGGAGGAAGATTGTTCCGATTTGCTTAGAAGGCATAACATGAAGAAAATGGCAGTCAAATTAAATGAAATGTGCCCGGGACTGCAGCTGGATACCATGGGACTGGCTTATCTTACCGATTTCTACTTTGACGCGAGATATCCGGGTGATGACTTTTACACAGTGACAAAAGAAGAATTTGAAAAATGCCTGTCCGTGATGTACGATACCATAAAAAAACTGGAAACCATAAAATTACAGAACAGCTGATCATCAAAAGGAACACAAATGAAAGACTGTGAGATACTGAAACTTTGCGATTATCCCCAATGGAAAGAAGAGGCGTCCGCATGGTTCGCGTCCAAATGGGGAATCCCCCGGGAGGAATATCTGAGCAGTATGGACGCCTGCCTTGCCGGAGAGGCTCCGGTGCCGCAGTGGTATCTTGTGGTGGATGCGGGGAACATTATCGCCGGACTGGGCGTGATTGAAAATGATTTCCACAACCGGAAGGATCTGGCCCCCAATGTCTGCGCCGTCTATGTGGAGGAGGCATACCGCCGCCGGGGAATCGCCAAAGCCATGCTGGACTTCGTCTGCCGGGATCTGCGTGATATGGGACTTGCCACATTGTATCTGCTGACGGATCATACTTCCTTCTATGAACACTGCGGGTGGAGATTCCTGTGCATGGTCCAGGGAGACGGGGAAGAAGAAATGTCCAGGATGTATGTAAAAGAAAGCGGATTTGGCGGTTAAAAAGCGGATTTCATTCTTTACAAATCTTCCGCATCGTGCTAACATAGCCATATGACGATAAACACTGAGACGGAGAGAGTACGCCGGCAGGCGCTGCTACAGAGAATTCCCGTATGCTGAGAGGGAAGACAGGGCGGCAGGCGGAAGATGGCTCCCGAGAGGCGCACCGAGCCGGACGAAAGGGACGGTAAGGCTGCGACAGGTCCGCCTGTTACAGCGGGAGGGTATGCAGGTACCCGGTGAGGCTGATTTCGTGAGGAATCAGTGAATGGAAGTGGTAACACGGCAGTATGCGCGTCTTCTTTAACAGGAGGATGCGCTTTTTTATTTCCTTTTTCAAAAAAAGACTGCCGCGACAGCCCGGCCAACCGGAAAACAACCCTCAAATGGGATAGCACTGTGGCCATTCGGCCAAAAAGGAGGAAGCCCCCTGCGGGGATACCTCTATGGCCATTCGGCCAAAAAGGAGGAAGCCCCCTGCGGGGATACCTTTATGGCCATTCGGCCAGGAAAGAGAGGAAAACAATGGTAAAGGAAAAGTATTATATTACCACGGCGATTGCCTACACATCCGGCAAGCCGCACATCGGAAACACTTATGAGGCAGTGCTGGCAGACAGTATTGCCCGGTTCAAAAGACAGCAGGGATACGACGTATTTTTCCAGACAGGAACGGACGAGCATGGTCAGAAGATTGAACTGAAGGCTGAGGAAGCCGGCGTGACCCCAAAGGAATTTGTGGATAATGTCTCCGGTGAGATCCGGCGGATCTGGGATCTGATGAACACATCCTATGACAAATTTATCCGCACCACAGACGACTATCACGAGAAACAGGTGCAGAAGATTTTCAAAAAACTGTACGACCAGGGTGACATTTACAAAGGCTATTACGAGGGAATGTACTGTACGCCCTGCGAGTCTTTCTTCACGGAATCCCAGCTGGTGGACGGTAAATGTCCCGACTGCGGACGGCCCTGTACGCCGGCAAAAGAGGAAGCGTATTTCTTCCGTATGAGCAAATATGCCCAGCGGCTCATCGACCATATCAACAGCCACCCGGAATTTATTCAGCCGGTGTCCCGGAAAAATGAGATGATGAACAATTTCCTGCTGCCGGGTCTGCAGGATCTGTGCGTGTCCCGTACCTCCTTTACATGGGGAATTCCGGTGGACTTTGATCCGAAGCATGTGGTATATGTATGGCTGGACGCTCTGACCAACTATATCACCGGTATCGGCTACGACTGTGATGGAAACAGCACCGAGCAGTTTAAGAAAGACTGGCCGGCGGATCTGCATCTGATCGGAAAGGACATCATCCGTTTCCATACCATTTACTGGCCCATCTTCCTGATGGCGCTGGATCTGCCGCTGCCGAAGCAGGTATTCGGTCATCCGTGGCTGCTGCAGGGCGACGGAAAGATGAGCAAATCCAAAGGGAACGTGATCTATGCGGACGATCTGGTGGAAATGTTCGGCGTGGATGCCGTGCGGTATTTTGTGCTGCATGAGATGCCTTTTGAAAATGACGGCGTGATTACCTGGGAACTGATGACGGAGCGGCTGAATTCTGATCTGGCCAATACCCTGGGCAACCTGGTGAACCGTACTATTTCCATGTCCAACAAATATTTCGGCGGCGTGGTGACAAAGACCGGCGTGGAGGAAGAAGTGGACGCGGATCTGAAGGCAGTGGTTTCCCAGACCAGAGACCGGGTGGCCGGGAAGATGGAAAATCTGCGTGTGGCCGACGCCATCACCGAGATCTTCACCCTGTTCAAACGCTGCAATAAATATATTGACGAGACCATGCCCTGGGCTCTGGCGAAGGATGAGGCAAAGAAGGACCGTCTGGCGGAGGTGCTGTACAATCTGGTGGAGGGAATCACTGTGGGCGCCTGCCTGCTGGAATCCTATATGCCGGAGACCACCGGAAAGATTCTGGCACAGCTGAACACGGAGAAACGGGAGTATGAGGTACTGGATCAGTTCGGTCTGTATCCCTCCGGAAATAAAGTGACAGACAAGCCGGAAATCCTGTTCCAGCGTCTGGATGTGAAAGAAGTTATGGAAAAGGTGGAGGCAAAGAAAGCCGAGGCCGCAAAGGAGCAGGAGCCGCAGACAGAAGAGGAGCCGGTGATCGATCTGGAGCCCAAGGAAGAAATCACCTTTGAGGATTTCGGAAAAATGCAGTTCCAGGTAGGGGAGATCATCGCCTGCGAGGAAGTAAAAAAATCCAGAAAACTGCTTTGCTCTCAGGTGAAGATCGGAAGTCAGGTAAAGCAGATCGTATCTGGTATTAAAGGCCATTACACTGCCGAAGAGATGGTGGGGAAAAAGGTGATGGTTCTGGTGAACCTGAAACCGGCGAAACTGGCCGGCGTACTGTCAGAGGGAATGCTTCTGTGCGCGGAGGACGCGGACGGAAATCTGTCCCTGATGACACCGGAGAAGGATATGCCCTCCGGAGCGGAGATCTGCTGACAGATCAGAGAACAGAGAAATCGGGCCGTGCTCACCTCTGTGGGCCGGCGACCGTCAGACAAGAAAAGAGAGCGGGTCATCCGGCGGATGGCTGCGCTCTTTTTCTGCACAAAGAAAAATCCGCGGAATATGCCTTTCCGTGTCATAAAAAAATCCACAGAATTTCGTAGTTTTTTATATTCGCAGAAAATAAAAATCCTGATATAATGAGCGAAAGCGAGCCGAAGAAAGCGAAGCTTGCTTCGGGCGAGCGGCGAATGTCATTGGCGGGCCCCGCCCGGCAAATAATGAGCGAAAGCGAGCCGAAGAAAGCGGACAAGAGAAGAAAGGTGAGTTGCGATGATATTTGAGACACATGCACATTACGATGACGAGGCGTTTGAGGAAGATCGGGAGGAACTGCTGGGATCTTTGCGGGAGGCAGGAATCGGAACGGTCATCAATGTATGCGCGGAGGTGTCCGGCTGGGACCGGACCGTGGCGCTGACGGAAAAATATCCTTTTATATACGGAGCGGTGGGGGTTCACCCGGACGATGTGGGCTCCCTTGACGAAGCTGCCATGGAGCGGATGCATACCCTGTGCCGCCTGGAAAAGATTGTGGCGGTGGGAGAGATCGGGCTGGACTATTACTGGGATAAAGAAAATCATGAGACACAGATTTACTGGCTGGAACGCCAGCTGGACCTGGCCAGGGAGGAAAAGCTTCCCGTCATCATTCACAGCCGGGAAGCGGCCAGAGATACGCTGGAGACCATGAAGCGGAAGCAGGCCGGAGAAATCGGCGGCGTGCTGCACTGCTTTTCCTACGGAAAGGAAATGGCCCGGGAATACCTGGACATGGGATTTTATCTGGGAATCGGCGGGGTGGTCACCTTTAAAAACGGCCGGAAGCTGAAAGAGGTGGTGGACTATGCCCCGCTTGACCGATTGCTGCTGGAGACGGACAGCCCTTATCTGGCGCCCGTTCCCAACCGGGGAAAACGGAATTCTTCTCTGAATCTTCCCTATGTGGCGGAGGAGATCGCCAGGATCAAGCAGGTGGATACGGAAACCGTGGTACGGGTGACAGAGGAAAATGCCAGAAGACTGTTTCGGATCTGAAAGACAAAGGAATTCCTGTGATTTTGCCTGACAGGCGACTCTTGGGAAAATGGAGGGACAGAAAAGATGGATTTTTTAAAGGAAGCGGCCCGGGTGCGGCCGTCGGAGAATCAGAAGAACTGGTTTGATATGGAATTTTACGGATTTATCCATTTCGGGCCCAATACGTTTACAGATCGGGAGTGGGGAGACGGGACAGAGGATGAGAAAATCTTCAATCCCCGGAAGCTGGACTGTGATCAGTGGGTGGAAGCCATGAAAGCGGCGGGAATGAAGGGGATGGTGCTGACCGCCAAACATCACGATGGTTTCTGCCTGTGGCCGTCCAGATATACGGAACATTCCGTGAAAAACAGTCCCTGCAAAAGGGATGTGGTGCGGGAGGCGGCCGAGGCATGCCGCCGGGGCGGTATCAAATTCGGATTTTATCTGTCTCCCTGGGACAGAAATTCCAGGTATTACGGAACGCCGGCATACAACGATTATTTCTGCAATCAGCTGAAAGAGCTTCTGACAGAATACGGCGACATTTTCTACGTCTGGTTTGACAATGCCTGCGGCGAAGGCCCCCGGGGAAGGAAACAGGCGTACGATTTTCCACGGTATATAGAACTGATCCGCCGGTATCAGCCCCAGGCTGTGATTTTCAATGATTTCGGCCCGGATGTGCGCTGGTGCGGCAATGAGGCGGGAGATCCCCGCCATGCCGAATGGGCGGTGGTGCCGTCGGAATTGTGCTATTTCGGACAGGTGCAGACCGGGCCGGGCCCCCTGGCAGGCGAGGGAAAGCTTTCCCACATGTATAATACGGATCAGGAACTGGGGACGTTGTCCAATATTCTGTATTCCCGGGGACTGGTCTATGCGCCGTCGGAATTTGATATGTCCATCCGTCCGGGATGGTTCTGGCATCAGGAAGAAGAACCCCATTCCCTGAAACGGCTGTTTGACACCTATCTGACCAGTGTGGGAGCCAACGCCTGTCTGAACCTGAATGTGCCGCCCAACCGGGACGGGCTTCTGGATGAGAGGGATGTGCGGCGGCTTGCACAGCTGGGAAATCTGCTGGCGGAGTCCTTTGGAAAAGAGATTCCCGTCAGTCTGCAGCTGGAGCCGGGGTGCCCCAAGACACAGCCGGTCTATACGCTTACGCTGGAGGTACCCCTGTCAGAAGTGAAGTATGTGGTGCTGCAGGAGGATATCACGCAGGGACAGCGGGTGGAGAGCTTTAAGATTACCGGCGATTTTGAGGATGGAGAAAAATATCCTCTGTATCAGGGAACCTGTATCGGACACAAAAAAATCTGTCAGCTGCAGGATCCCTTCGCGAAACAGAATCCTCTGATCGGAACCGCAGCGGAAAAATCCCGCAGGATTCATGTGCGGATTACAGGGGCCAGAGATACGGTGCATTTGAAAACGGTAAAGGTGTACTGACAAACAGAGAAAAGCGTATCCGGGGAGGGTTCTCCATTATAAACAATCATAAAAGCCGTGATAAGAAATCCGTTTTGCGATTCTTATCACGGCTTTTCTATACGATAAGCCGGATTCAACCTTTCGTTGGAAGCAGATTATACAGCCGGGGAATCCTCCCGTCCCAGCGCTTTCTTCAGCTTTCCGAGAATAATCAGCGACAGGATTCCCGCCAGCAGAGCCGTCCCCGCAAAATTCAGCCAGATACCGGTAAGGCCCAGAGGCCAGAGAATGCCGATCAGAACCACCGGGAAAATCAGCGCGGTGGAGACGGATATCACCGAGGCCGGCAGCGGCTTCTCCACGGCCAGCATATAGCTCTGGGTAGCGAAGGAGAACCACCGGGTAATATAGGTCAGGCTGAAGAGCCGTACCGCTCCGGCAGCCATATGGAGTACTTCTCCCTGAGCGTCCGCCATAAACAGCAGTGTGATCTGTTCCGGAAACAGTGCCAGAACCACCACGGCGGCCAGAGAGACGATGCCGCTGGCGCCGAAGCAGCATTTTTCAATGGCCCGTACCCGGGAGCGCTTGCCGGCTCCCCAGTTATAGCCTACCGCCGGCTGCAGGGAGTCGCACATACCGTAAAGCAGAGGCTGGATGAATCCGTCCGCGTACATCAGCACGCCGTAGACGGATACCGCCGTCTCTCCGCCCAAGCGAACCAGAATCATGTTCATCAGGATGGAAGTGATTCGTCCGGCAATATTGTTGAGAAAATTCGGGCTGCCGCATGCCACAATCTGACGTATCAGACGACCGTGAAAATGGGGTCTGCAGAAACGCAGAATCGTCTTTTTTCTCAGAAACGGCGTCAATGCGATCAAAGCGCAGACCAGCATACCGGAGCAGGTGGCCAGCGCGGCCGCCCAGATTCCCCAGCCGAATACACCCAGGAAGAGAAATTCCAGCACGGCGCTGAGAACCGACATCAGAATATTTAAAAACATACTGCCCCGGATGATGCCGCAGATCCGGAGAAAGTTATCCATGGCAAAGACGATGGTGGTGATCGGAGAACAGATGGCGTAAACACGCATATAAGCCACCGCCTGCGCGGCAAAATCGCCCTGAGCGCCCATCAGGCGGATGAGAGAGGGCGCTGCCGCAAAGAGCAGTCCTCCGATCAGAATGCCGGTGATGACAATCATCAGACAGGCACAGGTGAAAATATTGCAGGCTTCCCTTTCCTTTTTCTGTCCCAGACAGACGGATATGGGAACCGCGGATCCTACGCCGATCAGGTCCGCCAGAGAAAAATTGATGATTACAAAGGGCATGGCCAGGTTGACTGCGGCAAAGGCAGTGGAGCCCAGGAAATGCCCGACAAAAACGCCGTCGAAGGTCTGATACAGGGCAGAGGCCAGCATACTGACCGCGCCCGGAAGCGCCGCGATGAAAAACAGCTTCAGCGGCGGTGTTTTTGCGAATAATGCTTCTGAATTCATAGAGAGTCATTCCTTTCCGTTAATGACCGGCTGGCCATTGAGGTATTCTTCAGATTTTTCCGGTAGTCCCGGCATGGAAAAGTTCCGCCCGGAGAAATTCCGTCCGTTTGTGAACCAGTGTAATAAGACATTCCTGTTCCTCGGGGGTCATACGGTCCAGAGAAGCGTTTTCCGCATCCAGCAGAGGCAGGATGATTTTCTCTGCGAAGGCATGGCCCTCTTCGGTAAACAGCACCCGCTTGCTTTTTCGGTTTCCCTCCAGCGGGGCCAGGCGAATATAGCCTTCCTTTTCCAGATGTTTCAGACAGGTGTTGAGGGTCTGGCGGCTGTAATACCAGGCGTCGCAGATTTCTTTCTGGGTGAGTCCGTCTCCTTCTGTCCAGAGGATGTACAGCACCCAGAGAACGGAATCCGACAGATGAACGCTGACCGCATAGGAATGATACAAATCATCCAGCATTTTATCATTTTGATTCAGCAGAATCATCTGCCGGGAAAGCTGTGTACTCATAAGATTCATCCTCCTTGTGGTGGGTTGAAAACTGTTTTAAATCCGATTACGGACAAAATTATAATCCGAAAACGGATTAATGTCAATGACGGTTTGTGCCTTGACAGTTTATATACCGATTGGTATAATGATCATACAGAGAGGCAAAATTGTATAAGTAAAGCGTGGAAAGGAGGAGCAGATGCTATGGACAACAGAGAGGCGATTCTGAACAGCGCGCTGAATCTGTTCTGGGCCAGAGGTTACGACGCCACAGGGGTACAGGAGATTGTAGATCAGGCGGGAATCACCAAGCCCACGCTGTATTATTATTTCGGCAGCAAACAGGGACTGCTGCAGGAGATCCTTACCACCAACAGCCGGCAGCTGGAGGAAGAGCTGCGCGAAGCCGTTTCCTGTAAGGGCGATATTCCTTCGACTCTGTATCGGGTGGCACGGGCATACTTTGATTTTGCGGAAAATCATCGAAAGTTTTATATGTTTATGCTGAGTCAGTTCTACGCGGGACGGGAGACGGAAGGGTTCCGGGCAGTGTATCCGCTGATCCGGAAGTACTATCAGCTGGTGGTGCAGATTTTTGCGGATGCTTCCCGGGAACTGGGAAATATGGGAGGACGGCAGGAACAGTTTGCCATAAGTTTCATTGGAATTCTGGATTCGCATATGATGCTGGCTTTCCGGGATTTAAGCGAGGAGGAGTCGGTGACGATTTCCGATGAACAGACATATGAGATTGTAAGACAGTTTTTATACGGCATCTATTCATAGAGCCTGATTTCATGAGAGGAGGAAAACGGCATGGCGAAGTGGTATGAAGAGGCTGTGTTTTATCATATTTACCCCATCGGGCTTACGGGAGCGCCCAGGGAGAACAGGCAGACGGAGGTGAGCCACCGGTTTGACCGGTTGACCCGGGAATGGCTTCCCCATATTCAGGAGCTGGGATGTGACGCGATTTATATCGGACCGTTGTTTGAGTCTTCCACCCACGGTTATGACACCAGAGATTACCGGCTGGTGGACCGGAGACTGGGGGATAACGAAGATTTCGCGCGGTTTGTGAAAAAGGCCCACAGCCTGGGGATCCGTGTGGTGGTGGACGGGGTGTTTAATCACACGGGAAGAGAATTTTTCGCGTTTCAGGATATTCAGAGAAACCGGGAGGGTTCCCGGTACTGTGGCTGGTATAAGGGAATCTGGTTCGGAGGAAATACCTGGTATAACGATGGATTTTCCTACGAGGCGTGGAGAAACTGTTTTGAACTGGTGAACCTGAATCTGCAGAATCCGGAGGTAAAGGAGTATCTTCTGGATACGGTCCATTTCTGGATCACAGAGTTTGACATAGACGGCATCCGGCTGGACTGCGCGGACTGCCTGGATTTCGGATTCATGGAGGAACTTCGCGGCAGAACCGGCGAGTGGAAAGAGGATTTCTGGCTGATGGGGGAAGTGATCCACGGAGATTATTCCCGCTATATTCAGGACGGCCGGCGGCTGCTGCACAGTGTCACCAATTATGAACTGCACAAGGGACTTTACTCCGGACACAATGATCATAATTACTTTGAAATTGCCCATACTATCCGGCGGGAGTTTGACCAGAACGGCGGAATTTACCGGGGACTGCGGCTGTATTCCTTCGTGGACAACCACGATGTGGACCGGCTGGCCAGCAAGCTTCACCAGAAGAGCCATCTGCCGCTGGTCTATGCGCTTCTGTACTTTCTCCCTGGGATTCCTTCCATATATTATGGATCGGAATGGGGGATTGAGGGGCGCAAGGAAGGCGGAAATGATGATCCTCTTCGGCCGGCGCTGGAGCTGGAGCAGATGGAGGCGCACAGTCCGCAGCCAAAACTTGCCGGATGGATCCGCACACTGGCTTCCATCCGCAGGAAGCATCCGGAGAGTGTGGACGGGGTGTACCGGGAGCTGCTGCTGACCAACCGGCAATATGCTTTCGCGAGAATTCTGGATAACCGGTCTCTGATTGTTGCGGTCAACAATGATGAACAGCAGTCCAGTCAGATCAGTTTTCCGGCGCCTCATCCGGAGCATATCTATCAGGACGCGGTGTGCGAAGAGGAATTTGCCGTGGAAAATGGAAGAATTACGGTTTCACTGCCGCCTTCCGGATGCAGAATTCTGGTGCAGAAGAAGGGATAACCTTTATGGCCATACGGCCAAAAATAGGAAAGGAGAAGGAAGAGTATGAAGGGTACGATGCATTTTGGGGAGCTGGATCAGTATCTGTTTGGCCAGGCGACCCATTATGATATTTATAAGAAGCTGGGGGCGCATCTGACCACGAAAAACAGAAAGAAGGGTGTGTATTTTGCCGTATGGGCGCCCAATGCCCGGGCGGTTTCTGTGGTGGGGGAGTTTAATGACTGGGAGGATGACGCGGCTCCCATGGAAAAGGTGGGACCCATCGGTGTGTGGGAAACTTTTGTGCCGGGGGCAAAGCTGGGGGATCTGTATAAGTTCTGCATCCGCACCATGGACGGACGGGAGATCTACAAGGCGGATCCCTATGCCAACTGGTCGGAGATGCGGCCCGGAACGGCGTCCCGGGTAGCGGATATCACGAAATTTGTCTGGAGCGACGGCGCCTGGATGGAAAAGAGAAAACAGACGGATCCCAAGCAGCAGGCGCTGGCCATCTACGAGGTGCATCCCGGTTCCTGGAGAAAACATCCGGCTTCGGAGGCGGATCCGGATGGATTTTATGGCTACCGGGAATTTGCTCATGCGCTGGCAGAGTATGTAAAAAGAATGGGATACACCCATGTGGAGCTGATGGGAATTGCGGAGCATCCCCTGGACGCTTCCTGGGGATATCAGGTGACAGGATATTACGCGCCCACCTCCCGGTATGGAACACCGGAGGATTTCAAGTACCTGGTGAACTATCTGCACAAGAATAAAATCGGGGTCATTCTGGACTGGGTGCCGGCGCATTTTCCCAAAGACGCCCACGGCCTGGCAGAGTTTGACGGTACCTGCGTGTATGAGCATGCGGATCCCCGGCAGGGCGAGCATCCGGACTGGGGAACAAAGATTTTCAATTACGGCCGCAACGAAGTGAAAAACTTCCTGATTGCCAACGCTTTGTACTGGGTGGAGGAATTTCATGTGGACGGCCTGCGGGTGGACGCGGTGGCTTCCATGCTGTATCTGGATTACGGAAAGCGGGACGGCCAGTGGGTGGCCAACAAGTACGGCGGAAATCAGAACCTGGAGGCCATTGAATTTTTCAAGCATCTGAACACTCTGATCCGGGGAAGAAATCAGGGGGTGATGATGATTGCCGAGGAATCCACCGCCTGGCCAAAGGTAACCGGAGATGTGGAAAAAGAAGGGGGGCTCGGCTTTTCCTTCAAGTGGAATATGGGATGGATGCATGATTTCCTGGAATACATGAAGCTGGATCCGTATTTCCGCAAATATAACCACAATAAGATGACTTTCGCCATGACCTATGCTTTCAGCGAGAATTATATTCTGGTGCTTTCTCACGATGAGGTGGTGCATCTGAAATGTTCCATGATCAACAAGATGCCGGGTCTTTACGATGATAAGTTTGAGAATCTGAAAGCAGGATATTCCTTTATGTTCGGTCATCCGGGCAAAAAGTTGCTGTTTATGGGTCAGGATTTCGGCCAGTTCCAGGAGTGGAGCGAAGCCAGGGAACTGGACTGGTATCTGTTAAAAGAAGCCAGACATCAGCAGCTGCAGGAGTATGTAAAGGATCTGCTGGGAATGTATCGAAAATATCCGGCGTTATATGCAAATGACAATGGATATGAGGGGTTTGAGTGGATCAACGCCAATGATGCGGATCGCAGTATTTTCAGTTTTGTGCGCTGGTCGCCCACGAAACGGAATAACCTGTTGTTTGTCTGCAATTTCACTCCCATGGAGCGCAGTGATTATATGGTGGGGGTTCCCAAAAAGAAACAGTACCGTCTGATTTTAAACAGCGCGGATCCGAAATACGGCGGAAGCCATCCGGTGAAGGATCCGGTATTCCGGGCGGTGAAGGGGGAGTGTGACGGGAAACCGTTCCACCTGGACTATCCGCTGCCGCCTTATGGAGTAGCGGTGTTTGCATTCTGATTTACCGTGCGGCAGGCTGTATAGAGCGCAAAGAAGTGTCAGAAAGAGGATGATGCATAGTTTTGTTTGACTTTTGCATCATCCTCTTTTTGGTATAGGCAGAAACAGACGTCTGCGGATGACAAAGCGGGCTTCGGATCCGGGAAGCGGGCATTTCCTTAAATGTGTCGGTCAAGAAATAAATTATAAAATTTGCTTAATAATATTTAATAAAATAGAGGTTGTGGTTTAAGGGGAAAACTATTAGAATAAGTAGTGTTATCAAACTATGATAGGGGTATTGTAAGTTTTTTTGCAGTTCGGCCCGGGCGGCCGGGCTGCTGCAGGTTTTGGCGGCCAGGCCGCATGGGAGAAATAAATGACGAATATACAGGAAATTTTATATAGATATCTGAACCTTCAGCTGCGGCTGATGGTGTTCAGCGGGGCGAGAAGCAGTGAAGGGGCGTCCCGGATAAAAGTGAGACCCGTGATGCTGCGGGATCATCTGATGTTTCAGTGTGCCAGCACAGTGGGAACAAAGGAATTTCATGAGAATCTGGAACGGGACGCGGCGGTTTCGCGGATGGAGGAGTGGATCCGCGGGGATTTCCGGCAGCTTCAGATCGACAGTGAGGCCGGCAGCGTGACGGTGCTGGTCAGCAAGAAGGGAAAGGTGACGATTAAAGAAAAACGCAGGAAAGAATGTGGCTTTTGCGCTCCGGAGGATGTGGAGGCGAGAAAGAGAGCCCTTTCTCATAACCGCAAGAAACGGTATATTCTGGAAGAGGGAAAACCGGTGGACTTTCTGGTGGATCTGGGAGTGATGACCCGGGAAGGCAAGGTGGTACATGCCCGGTATGATAAGTTCCGGCAGATCAACCGGTTTCTGGAATTTATCGAGGACGTTCTGCCGCAGCTTGACCGGTCAAGGGAACTGACCATACTGGATTTCGGATGCGGAAAGTCCTATCTGACCTTTGCCATGTACTATTATCTCAGGGAACTGAAGGGTTATGATGTGAAGATTGTGGGACTGGATCTGAAGGAGGATGTGATCGCCCGGTGCCAGGCGCTGGCCGAAAAGTACGGCTATGACAAGCTGCAGTTCTGCCAGGGAGATATTGCTTCCTATGAGGGAGTGGACCGGGTGGATATGGTGGTCACCCTTCACGCCTGCGATACGGCCACAGATTTTGCACTGGCCAAAGCGGTGGGCTGGGGAGCTTCCGTGATTTTGTCGGTGCCCTGCTGTCAGCATGAGCTGAACGGACAGATTTCCAATGAAGTGATGAAACCGGTCTTTTCCTACGGTGTGCTGAAGGAGCGGATCGCGGCGCTGATGACAGACGGACTGCGGGCGCAGATGCTGGAGAGAGCCGGCTATGAGACCCAGATCCTGGAGTTCATCGATATGGAGCATACGCCGAAGAATCTGCTGATCCGTGCGGTCTACACAGGTAAGAAGAAGGATAATGAGAATGAACTCCGGGCATGCCTGGATGCGTTTCATCTGCATCCCACCCTGGAGAGCCTGCTGTTTCAGGGAGGCGCGGAAAAATGAGAAAGGGGTTAATAAAAGCGGGAGTACTTTTGTTGCTGTTTGTGGGGACAGTGGCGGGAACTTTATGGTATATCAACCGGGGAACCACCCAGGAGACCCGGGAAATGGCAGAACCCACCCTGCCGGTGCTGTACATGGAAGTGGAGGACACACTGGTGAATCCCATGTACGGCTATGCCGATGAGATGGAGGAGCAGTATATCCGGGACAGCCTGACGCCGCTGTCCACGGGAAGAGAGCTGACCATGATTGTGGAACCTATGGGAAGCAAGGTGGAGGCGGTCAATTACCGGGTGTCCACCGCGGACGGCTCCACGGTGGTGGAAGAAGGAAAGATCAGGAACATCCAGGAGGACGGGGACAATCTCCGGGCAGATTTTCAGGTGGAAAATCCGATCCTGATGAATCAGGAATATACGCTGCGGTTTGAAGTGCAGCTGGAAAATGGTGAGAATTATTTTTACTATACCAGGCTTCTGCAGCGGGCAGGACTGAATATTCAGGAATATCTGACCTTTGCAAAAGATTTTTATGAGACCTGCACCACGCCGGAGACGGCTTCCGATCTGTCGGCTTATCTGGAACCGGACAGCACCCAGAGCAACAGTACCTACACCAGCGTGAATATTCATTCCAGCTTCGATATGATTACCTGGGGAGAACTGGATCCGGAGATTGTGCAGCTGGCAGTGCCGGTGATTAAGGATATGAATGAAACCACCTGCAGTATTGTTATGGATTATGTGATTTCCTCCACGGAAGAGGATGAGGCGGCAGATCTTCTGCAGGTGACGGATTTTTACCGGATGCGTTATGACCAGTCCAGAATCCGTCTGCTGGATTTTGAAAGAAATGCCGAAGAGCTGTTTGACGGGGAAAATACAGATCTTACCAGCAGCGGCCTGAATCTGGGGGTTGCGGACCGGACCATTCAGTATCAGTCCAATCAGAATGCGGATATTGTGGCGTTTGTGCAGCAGGGGGAACTGTGGTCCTATAACCGCAGCGCCAATAAGACGGCCAGAGTGTTCAGTTTCCGGGATGGTGAGCTGGACGCCAGAGAGCTTCTGCAGGAGCATGGAATCAAAATTGTCCGGGTGGAGGAGTCCGGCGACATTGATTTTGTGGTTTACGGCTATATGAACAAGGATGCTCATGAAGGAGAAGTGGGGATTGGAGTGTATCATTACGGCGCAGAGCAGAACCTGGTTTCCGAGGAACTGTTTATCCCCATGAATACCTCCTATGAATATTTAAAAAGTGATATGGAGCGGCTTTCCTATGTCTCCAGAGAGGATATGCTGTACCTTCTGCTGGAAGATGATCTCTATAAAATTGATATTACCGGGAAAACGTATGAGATTCTTCAGGAGGATATTCAGCAGGACTGCTGTGTGATTTCCAGTTCCCAGGCCAGCATCGCCTGGATGGATCAGATGTCGCAGAATGCCTCCACCAGTATTACGGTGCTGAGTCTGGAAAGCGGGGAACAGTACACGGTGCGGGCCCAGGAAGGGCAGAAGGTGAAAGCGCTGGGCTTTATCAACGAGGATTTTATCTATGGGATTGCCAATGATGCGGATATTGTCACCGATGATACGGGCAACACGGTATTTGCCATGGGAACGGTGCGGATTCAGAGCTTCAGCGGAGAAGTGGTAAAAGAATACCATGAGGATAATATCTGGATATCCGGAGTGAATATTCTGGAAGGCTCTGTGGAGCTTCTGCGGGTGCAGTGGAAGGATGGCGCCTATGAACCTGTAAACAGCGATCATATTATGAATAATCTGCAGACCAGTGAAGAAACTGTCAGTATACGGCTGATCACCACAGACCGGAAGGCCACTCAGATAGGTCTGGATTTTGACAAATCCGTCAGCACCAGCAATGTGCTGTATCTGACATCCTCGATCCTGGAGCCGGAAGGGTCCACCCTGCTGGAGCTGGAGGTGACCAGACAGGAGGAAGAGATTTATTATGTGTACGCCAAAGGAGTTCTGGACAGTACCTGGCTGGATGTCAGCGATGCGGTGAGCCGGGCCTATGAGCAGATGGGAGTGGTACTGAACCGACAGCAGCAGTATGTATGGGAACGGGGAAATCAGCCGGATCTTCAGGAACTGGATACGGAGACGCTTCCGGCCACGGTGCTGGCAGGGTCGCTGGATCAGAACGCGCTGGCGGCGGAACTGGGAGACGGTTATACCGTGCTGAATCTCACCGGCTGTCCGCTGGAGAGTGTGCTGTATATGGTGGGGAAAGGCTATCCGGTGATTGCCAGAACCTCCAGTACGGAAACGGTGGTGATTATCGGATATAACAGTCTGAATACGATCCTGTACTATCCGGCCACCGGCGAGCAGAGCTATTACGGAATGAATGACAGTACCAACCTGTTTGCCTCCGCGGGAAATGTATTTATCACTTATATGGAAAATATGAGAGAACCAAGCAAAGGAGAATAACATCATGGATGAGAGACTGAAAAAACTGGCCAGAAATCTGGTGCGTTACTCTGTAAATGTGGGAAAGAATGACAAGGTGTATATTCACTATATCGGACAGTCCACGGAGGACCTGGCCCGGCTTCTGGTAAAAGAAGTTTATGAGGCGGGAGGCGTTCCATTTGTACACTATACGGAGCCCCGGCTTCAGAGAGAGGTGCTGCTGCACGCCACCAAAGAACAGCTGGAACTGATGGCGCGGATCGATTCTGCGGAAATGGATCAGATGGACTGCTATATCGGCATCCGCGGATCGGACAATGCCTCGGAATTGTCCGATGTGCCGGCGGAGAACATGGCCATGTACAACAAATATTACAACACGCCGGTGCATATGGAGCGCCGGGTGGCCCACACCCGATGGGTGATTCTCCGGTATCCCAATTCCGCCATGGCGCAGCTGTGTGGAACCAGCCGGGAGGCTTTTGAGGATTTCTATTTCGATGTATGTACCCTGGATTACGCAAAGATGGGCAAGGCCATGGAACGGCTGGTGGAGTACATGAACCGGACCGACCGGGTACGGATTGTGGGGCCGGGAACAGACCTGTCTTTCTCCATCAAGGGAATCCCCGCCATTCCCTGCGCCGGCCATGCCAATATTCCCGACGGCGAGGTATACACGGCGCCGGTGAAGGAATCGGTAAATGGCGTGATCACCTACAATACGCCGTCCTCCTATAACGGATTTACCTATGAGCAGATCCGGCTGGAGTTTGAAAACGGACAGATTGTGAAGGCCACGGCCAACGATACGGAGCGGATCAACGAGGTGTTCAACACCGATGAAGGCGCCCGGTATGTGGGAGAATTTGCTCTGGGCGTGAATCCTTATGTGCTGGAGCCCATGAAGGATACGCTGTTTGATGAGAAGATCAGCGGTTCCATTCATTTTACGCCGGGCAGCTGCTATGAGGATGCATGGAACGGCAACCGTTCCGCCATCCACTGGGATCTGGTGCTGATCCAGAGACCCGAGTACGGCGGCGGAGAGATTTATTTTGACGATGTGCTGGTGAGAAAGGACGGACGGTTTGTGGTGCCGGAGCTGGAGTGCCTGAATCCGGAGAATCTGAAATAGAGTGGGTATAAGCCATGAAAAAAGTTGAACGCTATTTTTATCCGGCTGTATTTACTTATGAGCCAGAAAAGGAAATTGCTGTTGTTGACGTATATATGCCTTCCATTCGCATGGCGCAGGTAAATCGTTCTGTAAATCGAACTGTAACACTTCCGGCATGGTTGAACGCTGCTGCTCTGGAAAGAAACGTGAACTTTTCTCAAATCCTCCAGGATGCTTTAAAAAAGGAACTTCCTTTGGGTTAAGCCAGACATGGCAAAGCCGTCAACTTCTCGTGGTTGGCGGCTTTTTTAGTATTTTATCGAATTCCACAAAAACCCCCATCCAAACTTGTGGATTATCATGAATCTTTTCTGACGGACAGAAAGCCCTTGCAATGCAAAGGACGCAGAGCTATATTAAAGTAAACAGAATTTACTTTAATACTCCGGCTGCCTCGGCGCCCGGAGGGAAGGGAGGAGCCATGAAACGATCAGAGATCAACAGCTGCATCCGCTATATGGAACGGATGGCAGGGGAGCATGGGTTTGTGCTGCCGCCTTTCTGCTCCTGGACCCGGGAGGACTGGGAACAGAAGAGCCATGAATACGATGAAATCCGGGATAATATGCTGGGCTGGGATATCACGGATTTCGGTATGGGAGACTGGGAGAAGGTGGGATTTGCCCTGATTACCCTGAGAAATGGAAATCAGAATGATGACCGGTACCGGAAGGTTTACGCGGAGAAGCTGATTATGCTCAAGGAAGGCCAGCGGGCCCCCATGCACTTTCACTGGAAAAAGAGCGAGGATATCATCAACCGGGGCGGAGGAAATCTGATTATCACCGTTTACCAGGATGACGGGGAAGGCGGGCTGTCCGATCAGCCGGTTCTGGTAAATTCCGACGGCCGTTCTTACTACGCGCCTGCGGGAACGGGCGTGCTGCTGCGTCCGGGAGAGAGCATTACCCTGTGGCCCCATCAGTACCACGATTTCGCAGTGGAACCGGGAACCGGCGACGTGCTGATCGGGGAGGTCTCCATGTGCAACGATGATGTGAAAGACAACCGGTTTTATGAGAATGTGGGACGCTTCCCGGAGATTGAAGAGGATGAGGAGCCGTACCGGCTGCTGTGCTTTGAATATCCGGATGCGAAGGATTGAGAGGAGGCAGATCATGCGAGAGAAAAATGTGACTGCGAAGTTTAAAGAACTGAAAAAGAATGCCTGGTCCGGCATCTGGGCCAAAAGAATTTTATCGGAGCTGCAGTATCTGCTGGAGCTGCAGGATTTTCTGAGCGCGAAACAGAATGAACTGGTACAGGGAGCGGTGGAAAAGCTGTGGTTCTGTACGAAGGAGCAGGGGGCCATCACAAAGGATGCGGTGCTGGCGCTGGAGAAGGATCTGGAGCCTGTAAAGGAAACGGCCAGGTCTCTGACGGTGCTGGTGGTGGCCCACGCGCATATCGATATGAACTGGATGTGGGGTTTTCAGGAGACTGCGTCCGTGACGGTGGATACCTTTGAGACGATGCTGCAGCTGATGGAGGAATATCCTCAGTTCAAATTCTCCCAGTCGCAGGCTTCCGTCTACCGGATTCTTGAGGAATATTATCCGGAGCTTCTGGACCGGGTCCGCCAGAGAGTCCGGGAAGGCCGCTGGGAGGTGACCGCTTCCAGCTGGGTGGAAAATGACAAAAACATGGCCGGCGGCGAGGCCATGGCCCGTCATCTGCTGTACACAAAAACGTATCTTTCCGGACTGCTGGGGATTCCCCGGGAGTCTCTGAACATTGACTTTGAGCCGGATACCTTCGGCCACAGTGAAAATGTGCCGGAGATTTTAAACCAGGGCGGCGTAAAGTACTATTATCACTGCAGGGGATACGACGGCGAGCATGTATACCGGTGGAGAGCGCCCTCCGGCGCCGAGGTGCTGGTGTACCGGGAACCGGTGTGGTACAACGACGAGGTGGTGGAGTATGACTGCCTGGGTTATGTGCCGGGCTTCTGCAGAAAATACGGACTGACCACGGCTCTGAAGCTCTACGGAGTGGGAGATCACGGCGGAGGCCCCACCAGAAGAGATATCAGCCGGTGGATCGAGATGCAGAGCTGGCCGCTGATGCCCGAAATCCGTTTCGGAACCATGGGGGAATTCTTCGCCCGGCTTGAAAAAGTCAGAGACCGGCTGCCGGTGGTGGAGCAGGAGCTGAACTATATTTTCACCGGATGTTATACCTCTCAGGCCAGGATCAAACGGGCCAATAAAATCGGGGAGGACCGGCTGTATGAGGCGGAGGCGCTCGACGCCATGGCCCGCCGCCTGGCGCCGGATTACCGTCCCGGATCGGAATTCAGAAGCGCCTGGGAGAAGATTCTGTTCAACCAGTTCCATGACATCCTTCCCGGTTCCGGCGTGATGGAGACGAGAGAGTATGCCCTTGGCGAATTTCAGCGGGCTATGGCGGCTTCTCAGATCAATCTGAATCATGCCATGCGGAGCATCTGCGCCCGGATGGATACCAGTGCTCTGGGAGAGCAGGAGGAGGCAGGCCGGTCTTTCGGCGCCGGCGCCGGCTTCGGTATGGAGGATGCCTGCGGCTACATGACCGGTTACGCGGAGCGCACATCCGGACTCTCGCGGATTGTGACGGCGTTCAATCCCCTGCCTTATACCCGGCGGGGCGTGATCCGCGCGGTCCTCTGGGACTGGCAGGGAGAGGCCCGGCTGCTGACCGCGAAAGATCAGGAGGGAAATCCGGTGGACTGCCAGGTGGTGGAGGAGGGGACCCGCTACTGGGGACACCATTACCATACGGTTCTTCTGTACGGAGAGGTCAAGGGCCTGGGCTATGCTTCCTTTGTCCTTGAGGAGCAGGAGGAAGAACGGCTTCACAAGGAGTGGGCCTCCTATTCCAATTCCCCGGCAGAGGATCCCCGGCTGGATCATTTTACAGATCTGCCGCTGGTGCTGGAGAATGAGCTGGTGAAAGCGGTATTTGACAGAAATACCATGAAACTGATTTCCTTTGTGGATAAGGAAACCGGAAAAGAGCATATCCAGGAGCCCTCCTGTACCTTCCGGCTGATCCGGGAGAACGCGGTGCAGGAGATGACCGCCTGGCGGGTGGGCCAGTGGATGGAGATCCATGACCTGAACCGGGAGGCTCCGGTGAAACTGCTGGAATGGACGCCGGGTCTGCTGCGGCAGCAGGCAGTTTATGAGATTCCCTTTGGCCAATCTTCGCTGAAAGCAGTGGTATCCCTGGAAAAGGGAAGCCGCACGCTGGCCTTTGATGTGACGGTGGAATGGCATGAGCTGGGAAATTGCGCGGACGGTGTGCCGCAGCTGAATTTTGCCGTTCCCTTTGCGGGCAGCGGAGAATCCTATCTCTGTGCGGTTCCCTTTGGAGTGAAGGAACGGAGCCCGCTGGCGCAGGATGTGCCGTGTACGGGCTTTATGGGGCAGAAAGCATCCGCCGGGGATCGGGCAGTACTGGTGATGAGCGACTGCAAATACGGCTTCCGCGGATGGCAGGATGCCATCAGTCTGGCGCTTCTGAGAGGCTCCTTTGATCCGGATCCCACGCCTGATCAGGGAACACATCCTATGCGGATCGGCGTAGGGCTGGCGGCGGCATCCGGAGAAGATATGACCCGGGTACATCAGCGCTTTGTGCATCCGGTATATGCCTGCTCCAACAGCGCCCATACCGGCACGATTCCCTGCGCTGGTTCCATTCTTCAGGTAGAGGGGTGCGCCGGTGTGGATGGTGTCAAGATTTCCGAGGACGGAAAACGTCTGGTGGTAAGGCTGCACAGTCTGTCCGGGAATACGGCACAGGTGATTCTGAAAACGGGATGGGAGCCGAAGGAAGCGGCTCTGACGGATGTGATGGAAAATCCGGTACAGCAGCTTTCCGTGGAAGAAGGGGCGATTCGTCTGGAACTTCCTGCGGGCGCCGTCCGCACGGTTTCCATCGGGTGAATCTATGGAACGGGCGGTAAACAGCAGAACCATGCGGGCCAACAATCGGGGGCTGGTATTCAAAAAACTGGTGATGGATCCGGGTATTTCCAGGACGGAGCTGGCAAAAAGCCTGAACCTGACCAAAATGTCCATTTCCAAAATTGTCGCGGAGCTTTTGCGGAGAGGTCTGATTCAGGAGGAGGAAAAAATCATTTCCGGGGAGGCTCACAAAAATCCGGTGAGCCTCAACCTGGCCCCCGGCTGTCCCCGGATCATTGGGATTCAGATTCAAAGGAGATACTGCAGGGCGGTGCTCTGTGATTTCCGGCTGAATATCCTGGATAGCCGGCAGGTGAATTTTGAAAGAAAAATCAGCCTGAAAAAGCTGAAGGAGGCACTGCTGTCCATGACGGAGCAACTGCTGGCGGCGGGAAACGTGCTGGGGATCGGTATCGGCTGTGTGGGACCGGTGGATGTGGAAAACGGAGTGATCCGCAATCCTCCCAATTTCGGGGATGTGCAGGATTTCCCTGTGGCGCGGTTTATGGAGGAAACCTTCGGACTTCCGGCGGTGCTGGAGCATCATTATAACTGTGCGGCGCTGGCGGAGCAGTATTTCGGCATCGGACGCGGCGTCCGGAATTTTCTCTATGTGGGAATTACCCGGGGCGTCGGCATGGGAGCGGTGGTAAACGGGCGGCTTTACAGCAGTTTTCTGGGAAATGTGCCGGAGATCGGCCATATCTCTGTGGATGTGCATGGCCGCCGGTGCCGCTGCGGCGGCAGGGGATGTCTGGAACGGTATATAAGTATCGATGTGATGGAACGGGAACTGGAGAAGCTTACGGGAGAGCAGCGGCCCTTCCGGGAGTTTTGCGCTATGTCAGACCGGCCGGAGGTGAAGGGTTATTTTGATAAAATCATGGAATACCTGAAGACCGTGCTGGCGGGATGCGTGAACCTGTTCCGGCCGGAGTTGATCATCATCGGCGATGAAGGAAAGTATTTTCCGGACGCCTGCGTAAAAGCTCTGGAGGAGCAGGTGGCCAAAAGCCATCTGTATCAGGAGTGGTGGAAGGTGCGGATCCGGAAAACGGATATGGACAGGGATCTTCTGATGGCCAGCCCCGCGGTGGGGATTATGGAGAAGGTATTTGCGGGAGAGTTTCTGTTCGGAAATGTGAAGGAGTAGAGATGCTGGTAAATATGAATGAAGTGCTGCTTCCGGCCCGGGAAGGCCGGTACGCGGTGGGACTGTTCAATGCGGTAAACCTGGAACTTGCCAGGGGAATTCTGGCGGCAGCTCAGAGGACCGGTTCGCCGGTGATTATGGGGACGGCGGAGGTATTGTTTCCCTATGGGCCGCTGGAGGAGGTGTCTTATTACCTGATTCCCATGGCAAAAAAAGCGCAGGTTCCGGTGGTGATTCATCTGGATCACGGACTGAAAAAGGAGACCTGCCTGAAAGCGCTGGATCTGGGATTTACCTCCATCATGTATGACTGTTCCACAGATGACTATGAGACGAACGTGGAAAAGGTGAGAGAAATGGCGGAGATCGCCCACAGCCGGGGCGCCACCATCGAAGGGGAGCTGGGCCATGTGGGGGATAATACGGATGCGGTGGAGGCGGATCCTTCGTTTTTCTACACAGATCCGGATCAGGCCAGGGATTTTGTGGAGAAAACCGGGGTGGACGCGCTGGCTGTGGCGGTGGGAACGGCCCACGGCGCCTACCGGCTGCCGCCGAAACTGGATTTTGACCGGATTCGCGCCATTAAGGAGCAGGTGAAGGTACCGCTGGTACTTCACGGAGGCTCCGGCCTTACGGATGAAAATTTCCGGAAAGCAATCCGGGCGGGAATCAGCAAGATTAATATCTTTACGGATATCAATGTGGCCGCGGTAAGAGGCGCCCGCCGGCACTTTGTCAGCGATGACAAGGGGCTTACGGAACTGATTCCTGCCGCGGTGGAAGCGGTGGAACGGGAGACGGTAAAAAAGATGGAACTGTTTGGAAGCTGCGGCAGAGCGTTGTGAATGCGATAACTGTATGGAGGCGGAAAATGCAAGGAAAAAAGAAAATTGCGGCGGCGGGGCATATCTGTCTGGACATCACGCCGGTTTTTCCGGCAAATACGGCAGGGACGGTGGCGGAAATTCTGAAGCCGGGACGGCTTCTGCATATGGACGGGGTGGATGTCCACACGGGCGGCTCCGCCGCCAATACCGGCCTGGCGCTGAAGCTTATGGGGGCAGATGTGCGGATTCTGGGAAAAGTGGGGGAGGACACCTTTGGGCGGATTGTGGAGGATGTGCTGGCACAGCACGGGGTGCGGCAGGGACTGATCCGGGATACGAAGAGTGGTACTTCCTACTCTGTGATTCTGGCAGTTCCGGGGACGGATCGGATCTTTCTCCACAATGCCGGAGCCAACGATACATACGGGCCGGAGGATATTTCGGAGGAGGCGCTGGAAGGGCTGGATCTGTTTCATTTCGGATATCCGCCGCTGATGCGACGGATGTACGAAGAGGAAGGAAGGGAACTGGAAGAGATTTTTCGCAAGGTGAAGACCAGGGAAATCCCGGTTTCTCTGGATATGGCCGCCGTGGACGAAGATTCCCCGGCCGGAAGCGCCGACTGGGAGAAAATTCTTCGCCGCATACTGCCTCTGGTGGATGTGTTCCTGCCCAGTGTGGAGGAGCTGCTTTTCATGGCGGACCGGGAGGCGTACAGAAAGATTGTCCAGAGAGCTGCCGGACGGGATGTGACGGAGGTGACAGATATCCGGCAGGATGTGGCGCCGCTGGCGGAGAAAATGCTGGAATGGGGAGCGAAAAACGTCCTGATCAAATGTGGTTCCATGGGACTTTACTTCGCTTCCTGCGGGGTGGAAAAACAGCGGGAGCTGCAGGCGGTCATGGGACTGGACGCGGAGGCGTGGGCCGGGAAGCGGCTGTTTGAGAGGAGTTTCCGGCCGGAGAGAATCTGCTCCGGCACCGGTGCGGGGGATACCTGTATTGCGGTGTTTCTTATGGGGATGCTGCAGGGGAAAACGCCTGAGGAATGCGTGCGGCTGGCCGCCGCCCAGGGGGCCTGCTGCGTGGAGGCGTATGACGCGCTGGGAGGACTGCGGACGATGGAAGAGCTGGAGAAGAGGATTGGAGGGGGATGGGAGAAAACGTGACGTTATATACAGAAAATTGAATGTATGCGCGGAGAAAAAGACTTTCGGATCAGCCGGGGGATACCTTGGCTGATCCGAAGGCCTTTTTTATGCCGAAAGATTTTTCAACTCCAGAAGTTCCAGCTGACCTTCGAACACGTTATCTGCTACTAGGGCGGCAGCGCCGATCAGCGGGGCATCTCCCCGGAAGGAAGAATGTACAATATGGAAACTGTGATATTTGGCGGACAGCGCCATGGCGGATAGTTTATGTTGAAGAATTTCTTCAATAATGGAACCGCTGCCGTCAGAATCATATCCTATGATAATGGTGGAGAGATTCAGTAAATTTACTACGTTAGTGAGAGAAAATGCAATATAAGAACAAAACTCTTCCAATACACAGATGGCCAGAGGATCCCTCTGATTGCCTGCTTTGATAATTTCCAGCCAGGAGGGAATACTCTCCAGTAAGGGAGAATCCGGGTAGAGCAGGGCCAGTTCCTGGATCCGTGCCCTCATATTGTCAAGGTTTGCGTAAAGGTCCAGACATCCCCGATTACCGCAGGCACATAAGGGTCCGTTGAAATTGATAGAGGTGTGTCCGATCTCTCCGCTCTGCCCGCTGTCGCCGTCATATAGTTGATGATTCAGAATAAATCCTGCGCCAATACCATTCATAATGTGGAGATAAGCGAAGTTGGGAATGGAAATTCCCAGGCCGAACAGTTTTTCTGCGAAAGCACCGGCAGTAGCATCATTAACCAGATAAGTAGGAAGCCCTGTTTTTTCCCGCATAATGGAAACGATGGAAAGATTTTCGATGCCGTAAAAATAAGGTGGTTTCAGCAGGATACCGGCCATGGAATCCAAAGGTCCTACGGAAGAAATCCCGATGGCGAGAATCCGGCGGAAGGTATGGGTGCAGCATTGGGTATACAAATTCCAGATGATTTCCAGAAGCTCTTCTGAAGATGTCAGAGTCTGGTAAGCGTAATCCCTCTGGAAAAAAATTTTTCCGCCCAGATCGGTCAGGATGATCTGACAGAGTTTTCTCTTGATTAGAATTCCGCAGATGCAGGGAGAAGAGGGAGACAAAGTGAGCATGATGGGTTTGCGTCCATAGTTGGCTGTGGAGGATGCAAGATCTGTTTCTACGGCCAGATCTGCCTGAGTCAGTTCTGTAACGATGTTGCCGACTGTCATTTTTGAAAGCCCCGTTTGCCGGGCAATATCTACCCGGGATATACCGTCGCTGACGGCAATGTGACGGAGAACAAGCATGCGGTTGTTTGACTTTACGTCTTGAATGTTGGAACCTGTTTTTTTATTCATAAACGTTTCTCCTATCAGTAAAAATAGAATACTAAATAAAAGCAAAAAATGGTAGTTTTCTATATTATAAGATAGGAAAGAGTAAAGTTCAATAGTATGGACTATTTATTAAAAAGGAATATATTGGAAAAATAAGTATAAAAAATACACAAAAATGAGATGGAAAAAATGGATATAACGACAAAAGTGATGTATTATAGTAAATATAATTGACTTTATAGTAAAACAATGTTACTATTGGGTTACACAAAATATTAGAAACCCTGTAAATTATGACGAGGATGAATTTGCAGGCAGAAAAGGAGGTACCATATGAACAGAAGAAAAGTTGCGGGTTTTCTGGCGGCACTGATGTGCGTGTCTCTGATCGGATGTGGGGGCGGTGATGACAGTAGCGGAACAACGTCATCTCAGGAAACGGAGAACAAGGAGGCGGGAAACGAGACGGAAGGTACTGAAGACAGTGGTTCAGAAGAGGGAGAGGAAACCATTAAGCTGGCAGTTGGATCGGATCGGGTAGATTTTTACCGCGGCATAGCAGACAAGTTTGAAGAAGAAAATCCAGGGAAAACTGTAGAAATCATTGAAATTGTGCAGGGTTCAGACATGTATACAAAGATTACAATGATGATGCAGTCGCCGGAAACCTCTCCGGATCTGATTACAGAAGATGGTTTTATGATTATGTCAGATGCAAAAGCCGGTTATCTGGAGCCGCTGGATGATTTTATGAGTGAATGGGAAGATGCTTCTCAGTTTGACGAGACGGTATTGGAAGGCGGAAAGGGAGAAGACGGTGTTCAGTATGGAGTTCCTTTCTCCACTGATGTACAGTGTCTCTGGTATGACAAGACATTAATGGAGGAAGCCGGAGTTCCCGTTCCTTTCGAACCTAAGACATGGGATGATATCCTGGATGCGGGGGTAAAACTGAAAGAGATTGGCGTGGAGATTCCTTTATTTATATATGCGTCAAAAGCGACGCCGGAGGAAACTTCCATGAGAACCTTCCAGGAATTCTATTCCGGAACAGGCGGAGAACTGTATGATTTTGACTCCGGAAAGTGGATTGTTGATAAAGAGAACTTATTAAAGGTCTTTAACTTTGTAAACGATGTCTACAATGTAGATAAGATCGGGGCTCCACTAAGCATCGTATCCCAGAGTAAAGCAGAGGATCTGTTTGTCAGCGATTACATGAAGAACGGCAAACTGGGAATGATCTGTACTGGAAGCTGGGTTGCCGGAAACTGGGGAGAAGGACGTACCTATGAGTGGCCGGAGAGCATGGAGACATGGGCTGTGGCTAAAATTCCTACCTATGATGGCGGCGGAGCTGGCTATACTACCATGTCCGGCGGATGGACCTGGGCGATTCCTGCCAATGCCAATAACAAGGAAGGCGGGAAGGAACTTCTTAAATTTATGGCAAATAAAGATAATCAGCTGGAGTACGCATTATTTTCTGGCGATTTGGCTGTGAGAAAAGATGTCATGGAAGAGAGCGCATATAAAGAGCAGCAGCCTTCAGTAGTAAATGAGGCAGCAGATATGCTTCAGTATACGCATTTCCGTCCTGCTGTAGATGGATATTCCACACTGACCACGATGTTTACGGAAGTGACAGAGAGTATTGCTATGGGAAGTGCAACTCCTGAAGATGCCGTGAATACATTTGAATCAGAAATGATACGGATTGTAGGCGAAGAGAACGTGACTGTGAAATAGGACTTGCAACAGGGGTATCGCACTGCCGGTTGTCAGGCGGCGCATACCCCTGTTTTGGGGAAGGAGGGTGAAGAATGGCTGGAATCGGAAGAAAGCAGAAACAAAAGACACTAAAAACCATTGTCTTTTTCGCGCCGTCCATTCTGCTTCTTGGCATTTTTTTTATTGGCCCCATGATTATGACGGTGTTTTTTTCCTTTACTAATATTTCATTGACAGGCAGTGCCGCTGCGGCCATGAAATTTGTGGGATTTCAGAATTTTGTGGAAATATTTAAAGATCCCAAGCTGGGTGAGGTGCTGAAAAATACAATGATTTTCCTTGTATTTTCCGGTATTATCGGGCAGCAGTGTCTGGGTTTCCTGCTGGCATCTCTGATGAAAGGAAAAGGACGGTTAATCCGAAAGTTTGTGGGCTTTACCGTTGTGGCTGGATGGATTACCCCGGAGGTTGTGGCGGCCTTTATGTTCAGTGCATATTTTGCTGATGCGGGAACACTGAATAAAATACTGGAGATCTTCGGAGTTTCTCCGATCTCCTGGTTGTTTACATTTCCCATGGCTTGTGTTGTAATTGCTAATATCTGGAAGGGATCTGCTTATTCAATGATGATGTTTCAGGCATCTCTGGACAATATTTCAGAAGATATCATGGAAGCTGCGCAGATCGACGGCGCAAATGGTTTTCAGATTCTTACAAGAATTACGCTTCCCATGATAAAAAGTACCATGGCAACAACTTTTGTAATTGTGACACTTTCTACGCTAGGGGCTTTTGGACTGGTATTTGCCATGACAGGCGGCGGGCCGGCCATTGCTACTACCACATTATCTATTTTCATGTATCAGAAAGCATTTATCGCATATCAGATCGGTTACGGAATGGCTATTGCGTTGTTTATTTTGCTGATTGGAATCGGACTGAGCCTGATATATATCCGGCTGATCCGGGCGAATGACAAAAATTGACGGGAGGGAGAAAAATGAGAAAAAAGAAAGCAGTAAAAAAAGTAATTCCTTATGTCATTCTGATTGTTATCGCCATTGCGTTCCTCCTGCCGCTTCTGTGGCTGGTATTTGCAGCTTTTAATCCGCAGGCCAGCCAGGCATTTTCTATACCTAAAAGTATAAGTATGGAAAACTTCCGGGCGATCCTTTCGGAGTCCAGGAATCAGCGAGGGTTTCTCAATAGCCTTCTGATTTCCGTAAGTCAGACGATGATTGTTCTGGTATGCTCTCTCCTGGCAGCGTATCCGCTTTCACGTTATGAATTAAGAATGGGGCAGAAAATTACGATGGGAATGCTATTTTTGACTTCTATTCCTATTACGGCGGTAATGGTTCCGGTATATCAGTTGTTTATTATGATGAAACTGGTGGATTCTCTGGGGGGAACCATTATCTTTCTTTCGGCGTCATCTTTGCCCTACGGCATATGGATGATGAAAAATTTTCTGGATGGAGTGTCCGTGGATCTGGAAGAAGCCGCATGGATTGACGGAGCTTCGGCGGTGAAAAGCGTTATCTATGTGGTACTTCCGCTGATGCTGCCAGGTTTGTTTACTGTGGCCATGTTTACTTTTGTGGGAAGCTGGGGAAACTTTTTCGTTCCGTTGATTTTGCTGCAGTCTACGGATAAAATTCCGGCATCCGTGAATATTTATCGCTTTTTCGGAGAACACGGAGCTGTAATTTATGGACAGCTGGCGGCTTATTCCATTATATATATGCTTCCGGTATTTGTCCTGTATTTCTTCTCGCAGAACTATATGTCCAGAGGCTTTGTCATGAGCGGTGCGGCCAAGGGCTAAAGAAGGGAGACAATAATGAAAAAATTGTACATGATTGGAAACGCGCACCTGGATCCCGTATGGCTGTGGACCTGGCAGGAAGGATTTCAGGAGAATAAGGCTACCTGCCGGTCTGCGCTGGACCGGCTGAATGAATACAAGGACGTGGTATTTACTTCCAGTTCCGCACAGTTTTACGAGTGGATTGAAAAGAACGATCCGAAAATGTTTGCAGAAATCAAAGCCAGAATTAAAGAGGGCCGCTGGGTCCTGTGTGGCGGCTGGTGGGTTCAGCCGGACTGCAATATTCCTTCCGGGGAATCCTTTGCCCGTCATGCCCTTCTGTCCCAGAACTATTTTAAGGAAAAGTTTGGTGTGACTGCCAGGACAGGTTATAACGTGGACAGTTTTGGACACAACGGGATGATTCCTCAGATGCTGCGGCTGTCCGGTATGGAGAATTATGTATTTATGCGCCCCGGTCCCCAGGAAAAAGGACTTCCTTCCAGAAATTTCATCTGGGAGTCCGATGACGGTTCCCGGGTGCTGGCTTTCCGACTGCCTTACTCTTACTGTACCTTCGGACAGCTGGAGGATCATATGCGTGCCTGCCTGGAAGAATTTGATCCCGGCATGGAAGAGCTGATGTGTTTCTATGGTGTGGGAAACCACGGAGGCGGTCCTACGGTGGAAAATATTGAAACCATTCACAAAATTCAGAAGGAATGGAAGAATGTGGAGATCCTTTTTTCGGATCCGGACGCTTATTTTGACGCGATCAGAGAAAAATATACGGATCTTCCGGTGGTTCACGGGGATCTGCAGCATCATGCCAGTGGATGTTACAGTGCACAGTCGCAGATCAAGCGTTGGAACAGGAAGGCGGAAAATGCGCTGCTGCGGGCGGAAAAATTTGGCGTGCTGTCAGAGGCTTCCGGCGGACAGCCATATCCGGATCGGTTTGGCGAGGCGTGGAGACGGGTGCTGTTCAATCAGTTCCATGATACGCTGGCTGGTTCTGCCATCGAACGTGCCTATGAAGATGCCGGAAATGAGTATGGGGAAGCTTTGTCCATAGCGGCCAGAAATGAAAACCACAGCCTTCAGGCCATTTCTTTTGATATTCATATCGAAAAAGAAGAGGAAATGCTCCCAGTAGTAGTGTTCAATCCTCATTCCTGGGAAACACAGGAAATGGTGGAGGTGGAAACCGGATTTTTCCATGATACTGCCGACAGGCGGTTCGTGGTGAAGGATAGCGAGAACCGAGAGATCTTCTGCCAGCAAATTTCTACAGAGGCAAAGGTAAATGGCAGAGTTCGTCTGGCGTTTGCTGCACGGGTGCCTGCGCTTGGTTATGCAACCTACCGTATTTTCCGGACGAATCAACCGGAGGAGAAGAAAACAGGAAATGTTCCGATACTTGAAAATGACCGGCTGCGGGTCTGCTTTGATGAAAAGACGGGTGCAGTTTCGTCTATCTGGAGAAAAGATACCCAGACGGAATTTTGCGACGGCGTTCTGGGACGGGCGGCTGTGATAAGGGATACCTCCGATACCTGGAGCCATGCGGTATTTCGTTTCCAGGATGTGGAAGGGTATTTTTCTCCGGTGTCCATTAAAAAGACAGAAGACGGACCAGTGAGAAGTTCCGTGCGGGTGATCAGCAGGTACGGAAATTCCACACTGGTGCAGACTTATACCCTGTACCGGGAAGAAGTAGTGATCCGGGTGTCTGCCCGGGTAAACTGGCAGGAAAAGTTTCGCTGTGTGAAGTTGCAGTTTCCGGTAAAACTGGATCAGTACCATGGAACGTATGAGATTCCTTTCGGTAATATCGAGAAAGCCTGCAACGGCGAAGAGGAGCCTATGCAGCGATGGATGGATCTGACGGGAATGCAGACGGACAATCACAAAAATATCTGTGGACTGGCAGTGCTCAATGACGGAAAATACAGTGGCAGCATGGAGAAAAACCGCATGGATCTGACGGTACTGAGGAGCCCGGTCTATGCGCATCACAATCCCTATGTACTGGAGGATGAAGAGGAGGATTATTCCTACATCGATCAGGGAATTCAGGATTTCCGGTATACTCTGGTTCCGCATATGGGGAGTTGGAAAAACAGTGGGATTGTGCAGGCGGCAGAAGAACTGAATCAGCCCTGTGCAGTGGTGATCGAAACGTACCATGCGGGCAAACGTCCACAGAAGGCGGAATATCTTCGGGTGTCTGATGAACATGTTGTTCTGTCTGCTCTGAAAAAGGCCGATAAAGGAGACGGATATATCGCGCGGTTCTATGAGACAGCCGGGGAACGGGTAGAAGTTTTGATGGAATGGCCTCTTTTCGGAAAACAGATTCGGACGGTATTTGAACCGTATCAGATCCGTACCTTCCGGATTTCGGAAGATCCAGAGAAAACCGTGGAAGAAACGGATTTTCTGGAATAGATGCCGAAGTCCGCAGCAGGAAAACAGTAAGGAGAACAGAGAATGAGGGAATACATAATGGGCCTCGACATCGGCGGAACGAAATGCGCGGTGATTCTGGGAAGCGCCAGGGCCGGGGGAGAAGATTACCGTATTCTGGACAGGATGTGCTTTCAGACGGATGCACCCAGAGGGCCGGGGCCAGTGATAAAACAGATGATTTCGGTGATTCGCTCCATGTTGGAGGAACACAGTCTGATGCCGCAGCAGATATCAGCTCTGGGAATCAGCTGCGGCGGACCGCTGGATCATATTACAGGTGTTATTCAAAATCCGCCTAATCTCTATGGATGGGATAATATTCCCATTGTGAAGATTATGGAGGAAGAATTTGGAATCCGCACCTACATACAGAATGATGCCAATGCCTGTGCTCTGGCAGAATGGAAATTTGGTGCCGCCAGAGGGTATCGGGATGTGATTTTCCTTACCTGCGGTACAGGAATGGGAGCGGGGTTGATTCTGGATGGACGGCTTTATAACGGAGCCAACAATATGGCCGGCGAGGTGGGGCATGTGCGGTTGTCCAAAAACGGCCCGGTGGGATTTGGAAAGGCGGGATCTTTTGAAGGGTTCTGCAGCGGAGGAGGAATCGCGCAGCTGGCGAAAACCAAAGTGCTGGAGCGGCTACAGGCCGGTGAACGTCCGGCTATCTGTCAGGACCTTGCGGGACTGGATCAGCTGACAGCCAAATCCGTGGCGGACGCGGCAAGAAACGGGGATCCGCTGGCAAAGGAAATTTATGAAATCAGCGGGTATTATCTGGGAAAAGGTTTGGCTATGTTGATTGATATCCTGAATCCAGAAATTATTGTCATGGGCAGTGTATATGAGCGAAGTCAGGAACTGCTGTGGCCCGTGGTTAGCCGGATTGTGGAACAGGAAGCGCTGGAGATTTCCAGAAAAGGGTGCCGGATTGTGCCGGCCAAACTTGGAAATCAGATTGGCGATTACGCAGCCTTGTCGGTGGCGATTCAGGGAGGAAGCAATGAGCGGAGAAAGAAAAATTTATCAGGAATTTATTCAGGCTTACCCGCAGATGAAGAAACAACCGGTACAGGAGGCGCTTGATCTTCTCTGGATAAGCTGCCGCAGCGGAGGCAAGATTCTGGTCTGCGGAAACGGGGGGAGCGCCGCGGACGCAGAACACATTGTTGGGGAATTGATGAAAGGATTCCGGCTGAAGCGCCCTTTATCCGAAGGAGAGAAGGAAGCGTTCGGTGCGGTAAAAGACGGAAAAAAGCTGGCGGATGCTCTGCAGAAGGGTATCCCGGCTATTTCTCTGAACAGCCATACCGCCCTGCTGACCGCCGTGGGAAATGATACGGCTTATCGGATGGTATTTGCGCAGCAGGTGTACGGTTATGGAAAAAAAGGGGATATACTGATTGCCATGTCCACCTCCGGCCGTTCTGTCAATGTACTGGAGGCGGCCAAAACTGCCAGGGTAATGGAAATGAAGGTGATCGGAATCACCGGCGAGACGTTTTCTGAGCTGGGAGAATACAGTGATATCTGTTTTCGACTGCCAGCGAGGGAGACTTATCAGGTACAGGAATATACGCTTCCTTTGTATCATGCGCTGTGCGCAATGCTGGAGGAGAGGATGTTTGGATAAGGGTGTCAGATAAGGCGCGGTCAATGGTTCGGCAGATAGGAAAACAGAAAATGCTCTGAGAGTTTTTGGGGAAACGAAGAACTCTCAGAGCATTTTCTGCTATATGTCCCATCTGGCAGACGAAAGCGCTATTTCAAAATAATAAATTATCGACGTCCAGTCATACGTTGGTCAACGGTTCTTCTTTTACAATCATTAAATTCCCGAGAACAAAGTTGTCATACGAAAAAAACAGCTGTCACTGCTTACCCTGGTGACGGCTGACGTCATTTGAGGTAAAATAGCAATCTGAGGATAGGTCATATGTCGCTGGTTTTTCCTTTGCCAAGAGGAATACGGCATATCCACAAAAGAGATTCAGGCCATGATTTTATTACATGGCAAAAAGGAAAACAGAAAAATTTTCAGAATATGCAACAGTTGGCTGCCAAAACAACACTATATAGACGAAATGCATTTCAGAACGGCAGTTCTGCATGAGGGAGGTGAAAATATGGATGGAAATCGGGGAAAGGAGACGTTTCTGGAGCTTTATGGCGAGTGCAGTCAGGATCTTTACCGTTTCGCACTTTACACATTAAAAAACCAGCATGATGCGGAGGATGCGGTGGGAGACGCGGTGGCGGACGCCTATGAAGGATTTTCCAAATTGAGGGATCTGGAAGCCTTTCGGGCATGGATTTTCAAAATCCTTTCGGTAAAATGCAGGCGGAAGCTGAAGGAGTATACCAACAGGACGGTTCAGCTGCCGGATGATTTGTCCGCATGGCCGGATTCCGTGGAGAAAAATCTGCAGGTGCGGCAGGCATTTGCCCGGCTGGACGAGGAGGAACGTCTGATTATTTCCATGCATGTTTTCGCCGGCTATACCAGCAGGGAGATTGGAAAAATTCTTCACAGAAACGACAACACGATACGCTCCAGGGAGAGCAGAGCTCTGAAAAAGATGGAACAGTGGCTGCAGGATGAGGAGGTGCGCGGATGAACAGGGATGAGTGGAAGAAATATCTGAAACAGACAGCAGAAGATATCCGGCTGCCCGAGCGTCTGAAACCCGAGAATATAGAGAGGCAGCTTGAGGCCGGAAACGACCGAAAAAATCAGGAAAAAGAGGAGAGAAAAGCCTGGTACCGAAGCCCGGCTCTGCGGAATGCGGCGGCAGCGGCAGCGGTTCTTCTGATCCTTTTCGGAATCGGACAGACAGGGATTCTGCAGGGAAGAAGCGATATGTCCGGCAGCGCTTCCGATACGTCAACCGCAGCAGAAAGCGCGGGGACAGCCGATTCGGCAGGAACCGTTGAGACGGCGGAAGAAGGAACCGCGGAAGCAACGGCGGAAGGATCTGCTGAGGCGGTGGCAGATGCACAGGATACGGCAGCGCAGCCGGATGACGGAGGCAATGTGGAAGATTATTTCCGTACCGTCAGCTATGATGAGATCCAGGAAATGGCAAAGCAGGCGTACCAGGAGCAGACGGAGAATACGGAGACTACGGAAGCATATGACGCCGGATGGGGAACGATGGATTCCACAGCCAGCGTGGCCACGGAGGCAGCCGCGGATACCTCATCCGCGGGAGCAGGACAGCAGGATTATTCGGAAACCAACCTTCTGGTGGAAGGAGTGGATGAGGGTGATGTGGTAAAAACGGATGGAAGCTGTATTTATGTGCTGAAATCCTCCCAGACCGTGAAGATTTACCGGGCCCAGGAGGGAAATGCCACCCTGTTGGCGACGATTCGTCCGGAGACAGCGGACGCTCAGATCAGTTATCAGGAAATGTATGTGGACGGGAACCAGATGATTCTTGCCGGAAATATTTTCCAGAGCCAGATGCGTCAGGAATCCGAGGATATGTACCGGATGGATAGCGCCACCCGCACGGTGGCGGATGTGTATGATATCAGCGATCCGGCAAATCCGGAATTTCTGGGGAGAACCACCAGGGACGGACAGTATATCACTTCCAGAAAAACAGGAAATCATCTGTACATTTTCAGCGAGTATGCATCCTCTCTGGAGACCATGGCAACGGCAGATTCGCCGGATATATTCCTCCCCTGTACCCAGGATGATCGGCTGATTCCGCCGGAGGATCTCTACGCGCCGTCGGATGGCCTGGAAGCCTGGGACTCCTGCCAGTATCTGCTGATGACATCGGTGGATTTAGAAAAACCGGGGGAGATCCAGGATCAGAAGGCAGTGTTAAACGGCGGATGGCAGGTTTCTGTCACATTGGACAGCATTTACCTCCGGTACATCCATTGGGACAGCGCGGAAACCAGAACGGATCTGGTACGGTTTGCGTATGAGGACGGCACTTTCCATGCGGTGGCGGGAGTTACCCTGGCCGGGGAGCTGACAGACGAATACGCGCTGAATGAGCAGGATGGCTACCTGCGGCTGCTTCTGTCCGGATGGGATGGAAACCAGCAGACCAACTACGTTTATGTGCTGAACGAGCAGATGCAGGTTACCGGCCAGATCGACGGACTGGCGCCGGGAGAAATGATTTATTCCGCCCGTTTTATGGGAGATATCGGCTATTTTGTCACCTATCGGAATATGGATCCGTTGTTTGCGGTGGATCTGTCGGATCCGGAGAATCCGCGGATTATCGGAGAACTGAAGGTGACGGGATTTTCCGATTACCTGCATTTTTACGGAGAAGATCAGCTGCTGGGAATCGGATGGGAGACCGATCCGGAAACAGGAGAGCAGAAGGGGTTGAAACTGTCCATGTTTGATATATCCGATCCGGAGAATATCACGGAAATTCATAAAATGGTTATTGAGGGCGTGGATTACTGCCCGGCGTTGAACCAGTATAAGGCATTTCTGGTGGATCCTGAGAAGAATGTGATTGGTTTTTCCACGGAGCTGTACGATGATTACGGGAATACCACAGCGGATTACATGGTATTTTCCTATGACAGTCGGGAGGGATTTGTACAGGAAATGAAAGCGGGACTGCCGATAGAGGAAATTGGATATAGTACCTGGCAGGTGCGGGGGCTTTATATTGGAGATGTGCTGTATGTGGTGACGGCATCGGAGATCCGGTCTTTTGATATGGAGGATGGATATCAACTGGTGGGGCAGAGTCGGTGATTGCCAGTTAAATGGTATATGTCACACGAAGAATAATAAAAACGGAAGTTATAATATATTTTTAATCGTATAAAAGACAGAAGGAAGGCAGCCCCAAACTCAGGTGCTGCCTTCTTTCTGTCTTTACTGAGCTGAGCAATTTATGAAAAAAACGTCATCACAACCCCACACCCCGCAAGCCCCATCGGAAGCAGCCAGTCCTTTCCTGTATGCGGAATCTCCGCCTCAAATCTCACCCGATCGTTCCGGAACACCACCCGATACATAAGATACCCGGCCAGTGTCCCCAGAATGTTGGCAATCAGATCGTCGATATCTGTAGCGCGGTACATGGTGAACATCTGACTGATCTCCACGAATGCGGTCAGTGCCGTTCCCATCAGCAGGGTGATTGCCGGCTTCTGACATTTTATACTGATAACCGGACATAAGAACCCCATGGGAAGGAACAGAACAATATTCAGCAGCAGGCTGATACTGATTCCGTCCCCGAAAGGGATAAGGTTGAGAATCGGATGGAAGAAAGAATGGCTATGCTGATACATTCTTTCCAGCTCTGACAGGGTAGGTATCCCAACCACATGTTTGAGAAGAATGCAGAGATAATAATAAAAGACAAAGGAACCCGCCAGCAGTCGGAAGCCGGAAAGTGCGGTACCTTTTCGGACAGTCCGCATTACCAGAAGCCCGCTGATCAGAAATCCGGCCAGAAAAATGGGTGAGAGACAGAGCATGTCCGCCAGCGCATCGAAAAAACTCAGCTGAATCTGCATAATCATATCCTCCTGTACCAAAATGATGTGGAAAGCATAGCATGTCCGGGGGAGGATTTCCTGGAAGAAATTTTTAATATTTTTTGAATATCACAGCCGTTACTGATTGTATTTCCGTTCCGGCATCCGGTATAATAAAAACAGAATGTGAGCGGAAATAAAGGAGCGCGGGATTTTATGCCAAAGAAAAAAGTCACTTCCACGGATGTGGCCCGGGCGGCGGGAGTTTCCCAGGCCACGGTGTCTATGGTACTGAATAAAAAATACAATGTCAGTTTTTCCCGGGAGACCATCCGGCGGGTAGAGGAGGCCGCCCGCACGCTGGGCTACCGTCTGCCCCGGCAGAAGCCGGCCAGGACGATACGGTCCAGAAAGCTGCTGGTGGTGTTCTGTCCCACGCTGACCAATCCTTATTACGTTATGTTGCTGCAGGGGATTGAGGCGAAGGCCAAGGAAGTGGGATACGGCGTATTTGTGTGCAATACCCAGAGAGATCTGAAAACAGAGGAAAATTATCTGAAGATGATGCGGGAGGTGAATCCCATGGGGATCATCTATGCTTGCAATCCCAGTTTCGGACGGGAAGTGGAAGAACTTTCCAGGCAGATTCCCGTGGTGGTCATCAGCAATCGGGATGAAGAATTTTCTATTGACGCGGTGGCCATCAATAACCGGAAGCCGGGAATTCTGATGGCCCGGCATCTGCTGGAACTTGGACATCGGGACGTGGCGTTTATTTCCCCGCCGCTGACGCTGCGGCAGCATCAGCGGCAGAAACGCGTGGAGGGTTTTCTGGGGGAATTTGAGAAAGCCGGACTTAAGGGACGGGTGATTGTAAAAGCCTGCGAGGCTTCCCGGGATACCGTGATCCCCAGCATTGACTCGGAATATCGGATGGGGAGAGAGCTGACGCAGGAGCTTCTTCGGGAAAAACGGCCGTTTACCGCCATTGCGGCGCTGAATGATATGGTGGCTTTCGGAGCTGTGGATGAGCTTTTGGAACATAAGATCCGGATCCCCGCGGATGTGTCGGTGCTGGGGTGTGACAATACTATTTTTTCAGGATTTCATACTATTGGTCTGACCACGGTGGAGCATTTTGTGCCGCAGAAAGGGAGGGATGCCTGTGATATTATTGTGCGGAAAACAGAATCCCGGAAAACCTGCGGGCAGGGGGACGAGCCCACCAGCATTTATCATGTGGAATATGAACCCCGGCTTATTGTGCGGGGAAGTACCGGCTACGCGCCGGAAGGGACGGAGAAGAAACGCAGATAAAAATAAATAGACGGAGTACATATTATTAATAATAATTTTCCGGAAAGATCCGTGGCAAAGCCGGACGAAAGGTCAGATAATGAAGATGGATCGGATTCTGAAAAAAATATGATTAATAAAATGAAAATTATTAATGATAATCAGTATTAATAAAGTAACAGCCCCGTTGACCCCTCCGGAATTCATGCTATACTGAAAACAGAAATGAATTTCATGCTTATATCAAAAAGAGGAGGAAAAGGTATGAGGTTTTTTATTGACACGGCAAATGTGGAGGATATTCGGAGAGCCAACGATATGGGTATTATCTGCGGAGTAACCACAAATCCTTCCCTGATCGCCAAAGAGGGACGGGATTTTAATCAGGTGATCCAGGAGATCGCTTCCATCGTGGACGGACCCATCAGCGGGGAGGTAAAGGCCACTACCACGGACGCGGAGGGGATGATCCGGGAGGGCAGGGAGATAGCCGCCATTCACCCCAACATGGTGGTAAAGATTCCCATGACCGAGGAGGGGCTGAAAGCCTGCCGCGCCCTGTCCCGGGAGGGAATCAAAGTAAATATGACGCTGATTTTTACTGCTAACCAGGCGCTTCTGGCGGCCAGAGCAGGCGCCGCCTATGTGTCTCCGTTTTTGGGACGGCTGGACGATATTTCCACGGACGGCGTGGAACTGGTGGAACAGATTGCCGGGATATTTGACGTGGCGGGAATTGAGACGGAGATCATCGCTGCCAGCGTACGGCATCCCATGCATGTGACGCAGTGCGCACTGGCGGGGGCAGATATCGCGACTGTACCTTTCAAAGTGCTGGAAGCCATGATTCATCATCCGCTGACAGATGCCGGAATTGAAAAATTTCAGGCGGATTACCGGGCAGTATTTGGCGAATAGTACCAGTTTGGCCTTTGAGAAGGGCCGGATATGCCGAATGGCCTTGCATCATTAAAAAAAATGTGGCATACTATTACAGCTTAAAGGAAACACTAGATATCGTAACAGCTTGGCGGCAGCATCAGGGACTGCCGCATAAATATGAGGCGAGTTGGAAAGGAGATCAGAATGGAAAAACTGGAGCTTCAGAAAATGGCGAATGAAGTCCGCAAGGGAATTGTTACCTCTGTTCACGCCGCCAAAGCGGGTCATCCGGGCGGTTCTCTGTCCTCTGCAGATATTTTTACATACCTGTATTTTGAGGAGATGAATATTGATCCTGCAGACCCGAAAAAGGCAGACAGAGACCGGTTTGTACTCTCCAAGGGGCATACGGCGCCGGGGCTTTATGCAGCGCTGGCTCTGCGGGGATATTTTCCTGTGGAGGATCTGAAAACCTTGCGCCATACAGGCTCTTATCTTCAGGGACATCCGGACATGAAGGGTATTCCGGGAGTGGATATGTCCAGCGGCTCTCTGGGACAGGGAATTTCCGCAGCCGTGGGAATGGCCATCGCAGGCAAGATGGACGATGACGCTTACCGGGTATACACGCTGCTTGGCGACGGCGAGATTCAGGAGGGTCAGGTGTGGGAGGCGGCCATGCTGGCCGGTTTCCGGAAGCTGGATAACCTGGTGGTGATTGTGGACAACAATGATCTGCAGATCGACGGAAGTATTCAGGAAGTAAATTCTCCTTATCCCATCGATAAGAAATTTGAGGCGTTTAATTTCCATGTGATTACGATCGACGGAAATGATTTCGATCAGATTGCGGATGCCTTCCGGGAGGCCCGCGGTACCAAGGGAATGCCGACCGCCATCATCGCGAAGACAGTGAAGGGCAAGGGCGTGTCCTTTATGGAAAATCAGGTGGGATGGCACGGCGTGGCTCCCAGCGACGAGCAGTATGAGATTGCCATGAAAGATCTGGAAAGGGCAGGTGAAGCGTTATGTCAGAAGTAAAGAAAATTGCCACGAGAGAAAGTTACGGAAATGCCCTGGTGGAACTGGGCGCGGAGCATGAGGAGATTGTGGTGCTGGACGCTGACCTGGCGGCAGCCACCAAGACCGGCATGTTTAAGAAAGCGTATCCCGATCGCTTCATCGACTGCGGTATTGCCGAACAAAATATGATGGGTGTCGCGGCAGGACTTGCCGCCGCGGGAAAGGTGCCCTTTGCCAGTTCATTCGCCATGTTCGCGGCCGGAAGAGCCTTTGAACAGGTGAGAAATTCCATCGGTTATCCCCATCTGAACGTGAAAATCGGCGCCACCCATGCGGGAATCTCCGTGGGTGAGGACGGCGCTACCCACCAGTGCAACGAGGACATCGCTCTGATGCGCACCATTCCGGGGATGACCGTGATCTGCCCCTCTGACGATGTGGAGGCGAGAGCCGCAGTGAAGGCGGCTTATGAGCATGATGGCCCGGTATATATGCGTTTTGGACGCCTGGCAGTCCCGGTGATTAACGATCGTCCCGATTACAAGTTCGAACTGGGCAAGGGCGTGGTGCTCAGGGAAGGAAAAGATGTTACCGTCATTGCCACCGGCCTGTGCGTGGCCGCTTCTCTGGAGGCGGCGGATCTGCTGGCGGCGGAAGGCATTGACGCCAAAGTAATCAATATTCATACGATCAAGCCGCTGGATGAAGAACTGGTGGCGGCAGCGGCAAAAGAAACCGGCAAGGTGGTGACGGTGGAAGAACATTCTGTCATCGGCGGCCTGGGAAGCGCGGTCTGCGACGCGCTCTGTGCCAGATATCCGGTTCCGGTGCTGAAAATCGGCATCAACGACGTATTCGGGGAATCCGGTCCGGCGCTCGAACTCCTGAAAAAGTATGGTCTGGACGGAGAGGGAATTTTCCGCAGGATCAAAGATTTTGTAAAATAAGCTTCCATTATCTTGGCCGGCAGGCCATTCAGGAGAAAGGGGATGCCAGATCATGCAGCCACATACCGCCAGTACCCGGATATCCCAGGCGGATATCCGTCGGCAGCGTTACAAAAGGAATGAAAGAAACCGGGAATTTTACGACTGTATCCGTGATATTGTTCATCACCCGGTGGTGCTGCGGATGAAAGAATATGCGCAGCACTGTGATACCGACTGCTATGAGCATTGTCTCAATGTGGCTTATCAGAATTTCTGCATCTGTAAGAGGCTGGGGTTGGACGCCCGTTCCGCGGCCAGAGGTGGGATGCTGCACGATCTCTTTCTGTATGACTGGCGGGGACACAGCCGGAAGACCGGTGACCGTCTGCATGCGATCACGCATCCGGTGGCAGCTTACCGCAATGCCAGGAAGTATTTCTCTCTCAATCCGGTGGAGCGGGAAGTGATTGCCAAGCACATGTGGCCGTTGTCTGTCTTTCCGCCCCGGTATCCGGAGACCTATGTGATTTGTCTCACAGACAAATACTGCGGCTCCATGGAGATCCTGGATCATTATTCCAGAGTCTGGAAAAAATGGAAACCGGCGGCTCCTCTGGCCCATGCCATGGAAAAGGCAGTGAAAAAATATCCCCGGATCCGTGACCTTCAGGAAATACTCCCGGAGCTGGATTCGATGGAGAGGGCAGCGGTTCCCGCATCATTTTTTGGGAAACGCCGCCATCCGTCCGCAGGTTTGTCCCATGGATCCGGAAGAAGCCGGGACTGGGGACAAGGGCGCGCAAAGGTCTGAATAAGCCCTTCGGAGATGGTTTCCGCCATCTGAACCACGAAGGAGAGGCGGGTTGTCTGCAGAAGAAAATGTTCAAAGGTTCCGGAAACATTCAGAATTCCGGTGATAAAGATATCTCCTACGCTGGGGAGGGCCTTGTGTACGCCTGCCCCGGGGCAGAGAGAGCCGCAGCCAACCGTAATAAATCCCACATGCTTTTTGGAACCCAGGGAGGCATCCACCGCGATCAGCAGCGCGGCCGGATGCCTCCGTTTGATTTTATCCAGTGTGGCTTCCAGGTTCAGGGCATGTACCGGATAGTCCAGCGTTCCATAGACGCGGATGTTCTTCCACCGGTATTTGGACAGCTGATGACCGATCAACGGCCCCAGACTGTCCCCGGTAATCCGGTCGCTCCCGATACACAGGACGATAATTTCTTCCCAAACCCGTTCAGTTTTTTCCATACACTTTTTCAGAAGACAGGACAACTCGGCGCTGGCGGATGATTTCCGCTCATTTATATAGAATACAGAATGTTTTCCCGGCATATCAGCTCATCCTTTCTTATCGCCTTGGAATTTCTACCCTGCTATTTTACCCATTTACCATATAGGATATTCAGGAAGAAACGGAAAAATGAGGAAACCCTTACAGCCCTGTGCCGAAATGGTCAGGTCCTGTCGGTAAAAAACATTGTACGGTCTTCCAAATCCGATAAATTCTGCGGAAAAATCATGCTATGCTGTAGCCCAAAAGGGGTGAATGGTATGATAGAAATCATCTATAAAGAGGATCAGAAGAAATCCGGAGAGAAGGACAGTTTTTTTCGGATTCCAAATAACATCAGACAGATCGGGGAGATCAGAGGACATCAGAAAATTTACATAGAGGATTATGCATATACCTTTCTGAAAAAAATATCCAGGAACAGTGCAGGGGAGGGGAGAGCCGCTATCCTTTTGGGGCAGTATCACTGGTCGGAAGGGAGTGCCTATCTGTTTATCAGGAGTGCGCTTCAGATCGAGGATATTGAAGTGTCGCCGGATCATATGGCGTTCACGGACAAGGTCTGGGGACAGATTTATGAGGAGGAAAAGAAATATTTTCCCGAGCAGGAAATTGTCGGATGGTTCCTAAGTCTTCCGGGATTTAATATGGAAATCAGCGAGGGGATTCTCAAGACACATCTGAATCATTTCGCCGGAAATGACAAAACGCTGTTTGTGATGGAACCCGGTGAACGGGAGGAGGCTTTTTTTCTGTATGAGGGCGGACGCCTTACGCGGCAGCCGGGATTTTACATTTACTATGAGAAAAATGAAGCCATGCAGGCGTATATGATCGAAAAAAGTCAGAACAAATCTATTGAAGAGACGGAAAAAATTCCGGACCGGGCAGTGGTGGATTTTCGAAAGGCGGTAAAGGAAAAGAAAGAGAAGGAACAGGGAGCCGCAGGACCGGTGAAAAAACGGACGATGTGGATGGCCGGCGCCTGCACGGCAGCCGCGGTGCTGGCGGTGGGCATCACTTTTTTCAACAGCTATCAGGGGATGGAAAATACGGTGGGGACACTGTTGGAGGGCAGTTCCGACGTGGAAGAGGATACGGCAAAGACGGCGGCTCAGGCGGCAGATACCCGAAAGAATTCCGATAGGACAGATAACGGAACAAACGACGGCGCGGCCCGTGACGATCAGGAAAATCCCAGCGCGGAAGTCACGCAGCAGGCGATTATGCCGTCGCAGGAGGGAGAAACGCAGGGAGGAACCAATGAACCGGCCGGGGAGCAGCAAGAAGAAGCAAACGATTTGGCGGAGGAAAATTCCAATGGCGGCGATGGCGCCGCAGATGAAGAACGTCTGAGCGGGGAGGAATCTTCCGGACAGGATCAGGTGCTGATCTCGCCGGAAGCCATGAATCCGGAAAAGAGCGCAGAGGAGGAAGCCGCGTCTTCTGTCTCAGGTGTTCCTGCCGGCGTCCGCCAGTACACCATCCGCCGGGGGGATACCCTCAGCAGCATCTGCGAAGCTCAGTACGGAACCATCTCCCGGATCGATGAGGTATGCCGGCTGAATGGGATATCTCCTGAGGATATCATTTACGCCGGACAAAAAATTTTACTACCGGAGTAGAGTATGATATAATGAGCGAAAGCGGGTTGGAGCATATTCCGGACGGGCAGGGAATGCGGGTGTCTGCCGGGTGCCCGGACTTCGCGTCATATAGCAATAGCAGCCAAAAGACGATGAAAAATCGATAAGGGGTTTATATGAAGATCGGACAGAAGACAAAGGAACTGGCGGAACGTGTCCGCGGCCGGATTGCCGCAGTGATGCGGCGGGGGGATCCGGAGGAACCGGAAGAACAGGCGTCGGAGGTTCATGGACGTTTCACAAAGAGGACGCGGATGCTTATTCGCATCGGGGCCATAGCGGCGGCGGTGGCGCTGGTGACGGCGGTGGGCATCCTGACGGCCCGGAACTGGCAGTATGGTTCTTACCGGGTGGTATTTTCCAGCGATCAGGAGGATACCCAGTCCACGCAATATGTGGGATTTGGGGACCATGTGCTGAAGTACAGCGGCGATGAGGTGGCGCTGATTGATACAGAGGGAGAAACCATCTGGAGCGATCCCCAGGAGATGGAAAATCCGGTGGCGGATATCTGCGGGGATTCCTGCGTGGTGTATGATAAAAACGGGCGTACCATGGCGGTTTATAACAGCGAAGGAAGACAGGGGTTGATTGAGACCAGCCTGCCGATTATGAAAGCCAGGACAGCCAGCCAGGGAGTGGTAGCGGCTATTCTCGAGGATGGAGAAACCACCTGGATCAATTTTTATGACAGGGACGGAAGTGAGATTGCCACGGGAAAAACCAGCGTGGACAGCCCCGGCTATCCGGTGGATCTGGATGTGTCCGATAATGGGCTGCTGATTGGCGTGGCATATCTGACGGTTTCCGACAGCCAGCTGTCCAGCTATGTGTCATTCTACAATTTTGGAAATACCGGGCAGAATCAGATGGATAACATGGTCAGCGGCTATACCTACGACGATGTGGTTACGCCCCGCATTTACTATATGAATGACTCGCGGGCCGCCGCGCTGCGGGATGACGGATTTGTGCTGTATGAAGGCCGCCAGATTCCCGAGGAGACAAAGACTGTTGAAGCAGAAGGAGAGATTGTCAGTACCTTTTTTGATGAACGGCATCTGGGGCTGGTATATCACACTGCAGAAGGAGAGGATCCTTACCGTATGGTGGTGTACGATTCAGCGGGAAATGAGGAATTTTCCAGGAGCTTTGATTTTTCCTATGACAATATTCAGATCAGCCAGGATCAGATTATCCTGTATAACAGCAATGAATTCTCCATTTATACCATGTATGGGGTGTGCCGTTATCAGGGAAGCCTGAAGGAAGGAAATATCCAGAATATTTTCCGGGTGGCCGGAAACCGTTATATGGTGATTATGGAAAATGGAATTCAGACGATTAAACTTGGCTAGAAGATACAGAGGTGAAAAATGAGCTGGCTTTTTTGGATTTTACTGGTGATATTCGCGTTGTTTGTGATTCAGGGAGCACGCAAGGGACTGGTGCGGACGGCGGTGTCCATGGTGTCGGTCATTCTGGTGATTGCGGCCGTCTCCTGGATCAATCCTTATGTGGGGGACTTTATCCGTGAACATACCGGATGGGAGGAGTCCATTCAGGAACATACCAGTCAGATGCTGGCGGGTGTGATTGAGGAACAGATGGAACCGGATGCCGGGCAGCAGGAGGAGATCATCCGGCAGCTTCCCCTTCCGGATGGAATGAAGGATTTTCTTCTGAAAAATAACACGGTGGAAGGCTATCAGAATCTGGCCGCTGAAAGCTTTGCGGACTATGTGTCAGGTTATCTGGCTTATGCTGTCATCAACGGAATCGCTTTTGTGCTTTCTTTTGTGGTGACGATTCTTCTGATCCGGCTGATCCTCTACGCGGTGGATATCCTGACGGATCTTCCGGTGATCAGCGGCCTCAACCGGGCGGGCGGAATTGTGCTGGGAGCGGTGCAGGGGCTACTGTGGCTGTGGATTATTCTGCTGGCGGTCGCGCTGTTTGCCGAAACACCGGCGGGCAGGGTCCTGATGGAGCAGATCCGCGGGGATCTGGTGCTGAACTGGCTGTACAACAACAATTTTCTTACCATGGCGATCATGCGGATACTTTCGTAAAAGTTTTATGAAATTCTTGCCCACGTCATTTCGCGGGAGTATAATGGAAGGGCAGCAGGAAGACGGAAAGACTATTTAATGCAAAGGGGAAAAGGTATGGAAAAAAGACTGATGGAAAACCTGGGAATTTCACCCTCTCTTCTTGGATTCGGATGCATGAGATTCCCCGTAACCGCAGATGGAAAAATTGACGAGGCTACAGCGGAAAAGATGCTGGACCGGGCGATGGAGATGGGCGTCACATATTATGACACCGCTTATCCTTATCATGGGGGAGACAGCGAACCCTTCGTGGGAAGAGTTCTGAACAAATACGACCGTTCCTCCTATTTTCTGGCCACAAAGCTTCCTATCTGGCTGGTAGAAAGCAGGGAAGAGGCGGAAAAGAAGTTTTATAAGCAGCTTGAGCGGCTGGACAAAGACTATGTGGATTTTTATCTGATTCATGCGCTGGACAAAGAGCGTTTTGAAAAGGTGAAGAAACTGGATATTGTGGGGATGTGCGAGGATCTGAGGAAAAAAGGAAAGATCCGTTACCTGGGATTTTCTTTCCATGATGATTATGAGGTGTTTGAGGAAATTATCAATTACCATCACTGGGATTTCTGTCAGATTCAGTACAATTATATGGATACAGAGATTCAGGCCGGTGACAAAGGGTATCGGCTGGCAGAGGAAAAAGGTATTCCCATGGTGATCATGGAGCCGGTCAGAGGCGGCCTTCTCTCCGGATTTTCTCAGGATATTGAGGAAATGTTTCGAAAAGTCAATCCGGACAAGAGCGTTGCTTCCTGGGCTCTTCGCTGGGTGGCTTCTCATCCCAATGTGAAGGTGGTGCTCAGCGGTATGAGCGATCCGGATCAGGTGGAGGATAACCTGTCTACCTTTAACAATTTCCAGCCGCTGTCAGCTAAAGAGGAAGAAACGGTAAAACAGGTGGTGGATACTCTTCGGGCCAGAGTGCAGAACCGTTGTACCGGGTGCCGCTACTGTATGCCATGTCCTCAGGGCGTGAATATTCCCGATAGTTTCCGCATCTGGAATGACTACCATATTTACCAGAAGTACAGCGTGGTAAAAGACCGCTGGGAAGGTATGAAGGAAGAGGAAAAGCCAATGAACTGCGTGGAGTGCGGCGCCTGTGAAGAACAATGTCCGCAGAAGATCAATATCCGCGAGGATTTGAAGCGGGTGCAGGCAGAACTGGACGCTCCTCAGTGGAAATAACAGAATAGACAGAAAAAACCGGGCCGGACAGTTCCCCATAAAGAAAACCCTCAAGGGATTTTCGGGGAGCTGGCCGGCCCGGTTCCCGTATCCGTATCAATGGCTGTCAGCTTAAAATCTTAAAAATGCAATTCCGCCGGTGATTCCTGCCAGTATCAGGAAAAGAATAACGGCGATAATAAGAAGGCAAAAATAAGATCTGGCAAAATTTCTTAAATTGATATTCTGTGTCCCGCCGAAAGAAAAAATAAGAAGCAGAATCAGGCCCACGCAGGGAATGGAGAACAGAATTTCGTAGCCGAAATATCCCCACATAGATATGGGGCGGTATTCAGGAGGAACATCCGGCGTACCTGTAGAATAGGAGGCCTGAGAATATCCGTTGGCCTGTCGGAAATCCTGTTGATAGAAATCCTGCTGCCGGGTCTGTTGATAACTGTTTTGCTGCCGGTAATCATTTTGCTGCCAGGATGTGCTGTTGTTATCCGGCGGCGTTTGAAAATTCTGTCCGGCGGAATCTTGCTTGGGCATGGGCGAACCACAGTAGATGCAGAATTTTCCTGATGATTCAGAACCACAATTTGGACATTTCATAAATGCTCCTCCCTTCGGATTATAAAATACTGTTCATGAAGACAGACAGGAGATTCTCCCGGTAATAGGTCAGAGGAGGTTCCGGAAAAAGGAGCGCCATTCGGACTGTGTAGCAGATCAGCGTGAATACAGCGGTGACAATCAGAAAAGCGTACGCATACCTTTTTGCCTCCGGGAACAGATAGCGCGTAAAAAACAGCGCCGCCAGTGCCGGAATCCAGAGAAAGACAGTCGGATTCATCTGTGCGGCACAGCCCCATTGACCGGTCAGGACAAAAAAACCTGCCCGTGTCAGACCGCAGCCCGGACAGGGAAAACCTGTCAGTATCCGCAGAGGACAGATTTCCCCGGTAAAAAGGAAAGCGGCCGTAAAATATATGACAGTTAACAGAAGAGGAAATTTTATTCGCAGAAGATCCTGACCAATGCGGGAGGCCAGGTCTGCCAACGTGTGTTTATTCATAAACGACTCCTCCGTTTTTATTATAAATCCACGGGGGAATTGCCGTCAAGAACTGTAAAACCATTCGGAAAATGGGAAGGCCGCGGGGGTGTACCGGGGGAGAAAGAGATAGGTTCGGAGAAAAAAATGAAAAAAACAGCAAAAACCCTATTGACAAAATGAAAACCGGGTGGTAATATAAACGAGTTGTCGCCGAGAACG
>ERZ1643246.521-NODE-521-length-49282-cov-41.358198_pt1 | contig 49282 bp, 35 predicted proteins | sample MGYA00579265_ERZ1643246 | MGnify/ENA primary metagenome ERZ1643246 (study PRJEB29033, sample SAMEA4952261) | chicken gut metagenome | biome: Broiler Chicken; feature: Gastrointestinal Tract; material: Caecum | place: Ireland | collected 2018 | study: Broiler... | reverse complement strand
AAGTTATTTTGAATAAACTTTTTCATAATACATGCCGGGGACCGAGCCGATCGGTCACCCGGCATCCTCCCTTTTTATGGGGTTTTCCGGTGCCGCTGCAGCAGCGGCACCTTCTTTCTGCCTTTTCTGCGTCAGAACAGCTTACCTCTGTCCTTGCCTTCTTCTGAGATATATCCGCCTTCCCAGTATACCGCACAGCACTGCCGCACATCCCACGGCAGCCAGCAGGGCCGGAGCCAGTGTTCCTTCCCGCTCTTCTCCTCCCTCATCTTTTCCTAAGAGCGCTCCGCTCACCGGTCTGAATATCTTAGCCGCCAGGCCTTTCCTTTCTCTGACCTCGAATGAGATCCGTTCCGCAGACTCATTCCCTGTCAGGTCGTCTGCCCTGACATCCACCACATACATGCCCGGCTCCGTGATCTCATACTGAAAGATCCTGCTGTCCGCACTGAGCTTCTGTCTCTCCCCGTTGATGGCCAGTGATTTCAGGCGTTCCCCCTCCCCGTCTACCCAGAGGCTGAGAAGGACTCTTTCTTTGTAGACGCCGCCGTCCTCCAGCTCTCCCAGATGGATCTCCGGAGGTGTATGGTCTATCGTAAATACCGCTCTGGCATACGACTGATTTCCCGCCGCATCTTCTGCCTTCACTTCAAGCAGATGAATCCCTTCCTCCGTCTCCATGTCCCCGGACAGATACAGCCTGCCGTCCAGGTTCATCTGATAAGTATAGTCTGTAAAATCCCTCACCATCTCTTCCCTCCCGTAGTTCCACTGAAAGAACCGCATAGAAGCACCGTTCAGCTGATCCACATACCTTATGACGGGGCTGGTCCTGTCGATGGTAAACGATCCATTCTGTTCCACACTGTGTCCTGCCCTGTCTGACGCAGAGACTGTAAATTCATAGACTCCGTCCTCTTCCAGCATGACATTGAATCTCCATTCTGTTCCGCGGTCCTCCCGCACCGCCGGCTGGGGACTCTCGATCTGCGTACGGTTTCCGTTCACATCACTCCGCCATATGTCAAGCCGTACATCATCCAGGATATTCTCATCTGCGGCCACAGCTTCAGCGCAGACTGCCTCCCCGGTGATCATACCGTCCCGGATCCCCGTGATGCGGATGGCCGGGGCGGATCGATCGATATAGAGTTCTTCAGTGCGCACTGCCGTATTGCCCGCCCTGTCGGCAGCAAATACCGTAATGGCCACAGGTTTCCCGTTCTCTGACGCTTCCTCTATTTTCAGGCTTATATTTTCTTCGGTTATCGCATTGCCAGTTTCCCCGCATTCCTCCAGACAGGATTTCTGCATCACGGTTTTCCCGGAGACATGGCACACTACCGACGAAAGCCCGGAAGAAAAGCCGTATCTTTCTCCCGGTTCTCTGACGGATATGCTGATCTCCGGCTGTCCCTGATGCCAACTTAGGAAACCACCCTTTACGCTGAGAAGGACTTCCGGCGGTTCGTCCTCACAGACCACAGTCCGGGAGATGCTGCACTCCCCTCTCCTTCCCGCCCGATCCTGCGCATATGCGGTAACGCTTCCCATATATCCCGTTGGAAGAGTCAGACAGGCATGTCCGCCTTCCAGTCTTTTCTCTGTCCCGTCCGCCAGGATACAGATGATCTCGCTGATACCTGAGCCCTTATCTTCACAGTCCATCGTGATCTCAGCCCCCTGCCGGAAATACAGTCCGGAATCATCCGGACGAGATGGATAAGAAAACTCGACCTTCCCCGGATCCGTCTTATCCAGAAGAAATACCTTTTCCATCCTGCATATTTCTTTCCCGCTGCCGGGCGTCTCCATCCAGACCGTGATCCGGTTTTCTCCCTCTTCCCAGATTTCCGCGGGGAGTTCCTGAACTGCCGCATCCTCTGGCTGGCCGTCCCCGGTATCCTCCGGATCTCCGCCCTCTTCTTTTTCCTGCTCTTCCCCGCCTTTCTGTTCTTCCGCGTCTTCCTCCTGTTCCGAGGGCATCACGTTCTCTTTCTTCTTTCCTGCCGGCAGCGTTCCTGGCTCTTCCCCTTTTCCTGTCTCCCTGGGACAGCTCCCGCTTTCCTTCTCCTGCTTTTCATCCGCGCATTCCTTCTCCTTCTTTTCCAGGCGCAGCTCCCCTTCCAGCAGTTTTCCGGAGCTGGTCTCCACCTTATATCTGGTCACCCCATCCGGATCTGTGTGAATGATCTTTATATCCGGTCCTGTCTGATACCAGCCTCCTGTCCCATCCGGCTGCGGACAGATAAGTTCCGGCATCCGGTATTCATCGTCCGGCTCTGCAGACACGGCGGCTCCCAGGATAACGGCCATACAGCCTGCGCCGAACAGTATGCTGAGCCCCCGGCGTTTTCCTGCGCCGGCCGACTTTCCGCTCCTACTCTTCCCCATATGCATCTTCCTCCTTCCTCTGACGGTATTCTTCCGTCATCTGCGCCACCTGTTCCGACTCTCCCAGCCTCCGCAGAACTTCCTCTCCTGTAAGGACCGCCTTCCCATACTGTCCCTCCGCAGCTTCCAGCTGCATCTTCTTCAGCCCGGCAGTCTCGATCATCTCCTTTCGATCTTCGATCTCGATCAGACGCGCGCATGCCTGCACTGCTTCCTCCGTCATTTCCTCCCGTTCATAGACTGCCGCAAGACAGCGGAGTGTTTTCAGTTCCAGTTCTCTCCCGAACAAAAGCGCCGCCTGATTGCCTTCCTCTGTATTAACGAGCAGGAACGATTCCAGAATGCTGCCCGCTTCCTCCGCGCACTCTTCTGCCTGTGTGTCTGACACCTGCATATCATAAGGAGAAGTTTCGCCTTCCTGTTCCCCGGCGCTCTTCCCCGACCTGTCACCGTCGGAAATCTCTTCCTGCTTTCGCCCACTCTGCACCTGCCGGACCTCTCCTGCCGTTCCCTTTTCCGCATGGTCAGCAGCCGCGTACAGCCCGAATCCTGCCACCAGCAGTGCTGCCGCCCCCATTCCCGCTCTTCGCAGTTTTCTCCCTGTGAGCACAGGCGTCCTCACTTCCGGCAGCTCTCTGACTGCCTGGCGTACCTCCTCATACCGCTTTCCCCGCTTTCCGGTACACCGGTCAATGACCCTGGATAATCTGATCTCTTCTCTCCTGGTCAGCCCAGGCACCACAGACGTATATGCCAGCATGAACTGTATCGTCTTTCCGAATCCGAACAGGTCCGCCGCCTGATGCCCGCCCGCTCCCATCGAGAACACCGGCTTGACAAAATGCTCCCTCACTGCTCTCTGCTGCATCTTTTTCATGGCGAACTCATTCTCCGGGGACTCCAGGTTCAAAAGCAGCAGGCGTTCTTCCTCTGATACGACCAGGCTGTACGGATTCAGGTACCGGTAACTCTGCCCCTTCCGACAGCGCCGGAACTGATCCAGACTCGTGCCGATCTGCCGGAACCATTCGAAAAGCATCTGCTTTTGTATCTCGGGATGATCCCTGAGATAGTAGATCAGGATCGTTCCGTCAACGCAGTCCATACTCTGCCTGCAGTGGGCTCCATGCTCAATAAACCGCAGAACTTCATACATTTCTTCCATATTCTTTTTCTGTCGCTGTCAAGGCACTTCTTCCGCGGCCGCCCTCTCCGCCGCTGTGCATGTTCTTCCTCAATCCATGTGATTTCATCAGAAACTGATGTTGAAATTTGATCTTCAGACTTTAATCAGAATGATTAAAATTGAAAGTGCTTTTATCATACTTGAATCAGGGAGAAAAAGCAAGCGCTTTTTCTCCCTTTTCTCCTCCGTTCTCTTCCGGAGCCTTATTCCAGTTCTTCAAGGCGGGCCAGTGCTGCAGCCACAACCTTGTCCATATCATAATACTTATAATCTCCCAGCCTTCCACCGAAGATCACGTTCTCTTCTTTCTCCGCCAGCTTTTTATACTCGGCAAAAAGAGCGTTGTTCTTCTCATCATTGACCGGATAGTAGGGTTCCATTCCCACGCTCCACTCGGAGGAATACTCCCTGGAGATCACCGTCTTCTCCTGCGTGCCGAACTCAAAGTGCTTATGCTCGATGATACGCGTATACGGCACATCTCTGTCCGTGTAGTTGACCACAGCATTGCCCTGATAGTTCTCGCAGTCCAGCACCTCTGTCTCAAAACGGACGGAACGGTACTCCAGCGCCCCCAGACGGTATCCGAAATATTCATCGATCATTCCTGTGAAGATGATCTTTTCCGCAATGTCGGGATTTTCTTTTCTGAACTCAAAGAAATCCACGCCGGTCCGCACCTCGGCGCCTGCAAGCATCTTCTCCACGATCGGGGTATACCCTCCGACCGGGATCCCCTGATATCTGTCGTTAAAATAGTTGTTGTCATAGATAAAGCGGAACGGAAGCCTCTTTATGATAAACGCCGGCAGTTCCGTACACTTCCTTCCCCACTGTTTCTCCGTATACCCTTTGATCAGCTTCTCATAGATATCCCTTCCGCCGAGAAAGAGAGCCTGTTCCTCCAGGTTCTTCGGCTCCGTGATGCCGGTCTCTCTGCGCTGGCGCTCAATGATCTCCCTGGCTTCCTGAGGCGTCCTGATCCCCCACATCCGGCTGAACGTATTCATATTAAAGGGCAGATTATAAAGCTCGTCCTTATAGACAGCGACCGGAGAGTTGATATAATTGTTGAACTCCGCGAACTGATTCATGTATTCCCAGATTTTTTTATCTGACGTATGGAAGATATGGGCGCCGTACTTGTGTACATGGATTCCCTCGACATCTTCGCAGTAGATATTTCCAGCAATGTGGTCCCTTCGGTCGATCACAAGGCATTTTTTCCCTTTTTTCCCGAGTTCAAATGCCATGACTGCCCCGTACAGCCCTGCTCCTACGATCAGATAGTCATATTTTTTCATGTTTTACCTCTTTTCTGCGGCACAGACATAATCCATACCGCCTTTCCTGTTTTGTATAGCTTCATCTATCATAACATTTTTCCCGGATTATTTTACTCCGCTCCCCATTTTTCGTTAATTTGCCTTGAAATTATATTTTTTCATTTACAAATTAGTAATTATGCACTAAACTGTTATTAACAGCGGGCTTCCTTCCCGCAGACAGCATGGGGGCAGACGTACCTTGTCCGTTTCTTCTGCTGTCAACATGAAATCAACAGAACGGAGGTAACACACATATGAAAGGAAACGTTATTGTCGGACAGTCAGGCGGTCCGACCGCAGCCATAAATTCCAGCCTGGCAGGAGTTTACCGCACGGCCAAGGACCGCGGAGCACAGAAAGTATACGGAATGCTCAACGGAATCCAGGGACTTCTTCAGGAGAGATATATCGATCTGTCAGATTACATCAAGAGTGATCTCGATTCAGAACTGCTGAAACGCACTCCCGCCGCTTTCCTGGGCTCCTGCCGCTTCAAGCTGCCGGAGATCCACGAGGACAAAGAAGTGTACGAAAAGATCTTCGCGATCCTCGAGAAGCACAACATCGAAGCTTTTATCTACATCGGCGGAAACGACTCCATGGATACCATCAAGAAACTTTCTGATTATGCCATCGTAACAGGACATCCGACCCGCTTTATCGGCTGTCCGAAGACAATCGACAACGACCTTGCGCTGACAGATCACACACCGGGATATGGCAGCGCAGCAAAATATATCGGAACATCAGTGAAGGAGATCATCCGCGACAGTTTCTGTCTTGAGTATAAGAACGGACTTGTCTCTATCGTAGAGATCATGGGAAGAAACGCAGGATGGCTGACCGGAGCCGCTGCCCTTGCCAAAGGCGAGGACTGCCCGGGACCTGATCTGATCTATCTGCCGGAGCTGACCTTTGATATCGAGGCATTCGGGAATAAGGTGAAGGAACTGCTTTCCCAGAAGCCGGCTGTCGTCGTAGCCGTATCCGAAGGCATCCGTCTCGCGGACGGACGCTATGTATGCGAGCTGGGCCAGAGCACTGATTTCGTGGACGCATTCGGCCACAAACAGCTCTCCGGAACCGCTAACTACCTTGCAAGCTATATTGCAGGAGAGATCGGATGCAAGACACGTGCCATCGAGCTCAGCACACTGCAGCGTTCAGCGTCCCACTGTGCATCCCGTATCGATATCCTGGAGGCATCCCAGGTCGGAGGCGCCGCTGTGAAGGCTGCCGACGAGGGTGATTCCGGCAAGATGGTCGTTCTGAACAGGATTTCTGATGATCCGTATCAGTGCGGAACAGAGGTCAAGGACGTCCACAAGATCGCTAACGACGAAAAGCTCGTTCCGCGTGAGTGGGTAAACGCAGAGGGAACCTATGTGACAGACGAATTTGTAAACTATGTACGCCCGCTGATCCAGGGCGATGTATCTCCGATCATGGTTGACGGTATACCGCGTCATCTGTACCGTCAGATCTGAGGAGACTGAGAACACCGCTCCGGATTTATCACCGGGAGAGCTCCATGGAAACATGGGCAGCAGCTCTCCCGGTATTTTTATGTACTCACGCTTGAACCATCCCGGCCGAACGGGTATACTAAGAGAACAGACAACAGCAAAGGAGGCTTCATGTTATGATTATAAAAAACAGTTTTCTGATCGATCCTGCATCGCAGGACTCCCGGAAAGCGGATATCCGGATCGCAGACGGAGTCATCCGCAGGATCGACAGCGAGATCCTGCCCGATGCTTCTGAAGAGGTGATCGACGCATCCGGGCTCGTCGCCGCACCGGGCCTCATCGATACCCACGTCCATTTCCGTGATCCCGGATTCACCTACAAGGAGACCCTTCATACCGGTGCGCTCTCAGCGGCAAAAGGCGGATTCACATCTGTCATCTGCATGGCGAACACATCCCCTGTCGTGGATAACACACAGACTCTTCTCGATATCGAGCAGCGCGCCAAAGCGGAGAAGATCCGCATTTTCCAGGCCGCTTCGGTCTCCCGTTCTCTGAAGGGGGAGGAACTCACAGACATGAAGGGGCTGGCTGAGAACGGCGCCTGCGGGTTCACAGACGACGGCATTCCGATCCGAAACGCCGCCTTCCTCTATAAAGCGATGAAACAGGCCGCCGGGCTTAATCTTCCGATCAGCCTGCATGAGGAAGATCCGGCCTTTATCAAGAACAACGGGGTCAATCATGGACCTGTCTCGGACAGACTAGGGATCTACGGCTCCCCGTCCATTGCCGAAGAATCTCTTGTCGCCAGGGACTGTCTGCTGGCGCTCCGCTCAGGGGCAGATGTTGTGATCCAGCACATCAGTTCCGGACTCTCTGTTGAACTTGTCCGAACATTCCGCTCCATGGGAGCCCGTCTCCACGCAGAGGCGACGCCTCACCACTTTACTCTGACCGAAGAGGCAGTCCTGAAACACGGAACTCTGGCGAAAATGAACCCGCCGCTCCGTACAGAAGAAGACCGGCAGGCGATCATCGCCGGACTGGCGGACGGAACGATCGACATCATTGCCACGGATCACGCGCCCCACAGCCGTGAAGAGAAAGAGCGCTCCATCACAGCCGCGCCCAGCGGGATCATCGGACTTGAGACATCCCTGGCGCTGGGGATCACTTCTCTTGTCCGTCCGGGCCATCTGTCCCTGATGCAGCTGCTGGAAAAGATGACTGTCAACCCGGCAAGGCTGTATCACCTGCCGAGCGGAGAACTGAAAGAAGGAAGAGCCGCCGACCTCATTCTTTTCGATCCTGAGGAACGATGGACTCCGACGGAATATGCCTCCCTTTCTTCCAACTCCCCCTTCACAGGAGAGGAACTCTTCGGAAAAGTCAAATTCACGATCTGCGGCGGCGAGATCGTATACCATGACTGAGCGGCAGTTCACGGGAAATGCCCAAAGACAAATCCGTTGATCGTAAGAGGCTGTCAAGTTCTCTGCCGGGAACAGCCTCTTACTTTTCGCCGCATAAAAAGCGTGCGGAATGCATTTCCACAGAAACACGTTCCGCACGCTCCGGGCTCTCCTGTTGTACCAGAATCCCGCTACTCTACGCTTTTCAGCGATTCTACCATATTGATCTTCTTCAGTTTAAAATACATCGCACCGTTCACGATACAGGAAAATGCGATCGTGAGCAGAAATCCGTATACGAAACTGCTGACGTCGATATTTCTTCCGAACATGACTGACTCGATCTCCACTGTCACGATAACGAACTGATGGAGGATCTTCCCCAGTACCATCCCGAACAGCGCCCCGATGAGTGTCAGGATAATATTTTCCCGGTACACATATGCACACACCTCGTTGTTGTAAAATCCCAGCACTTTCAGTGTCGCAAGCTCTCTCTTGCGCTCGGTGATGTTAATATTGTTCAGATTATACAGCACAACGAACGCCAGCATACCGGCCGATATGATCAGAACCACGATCACGATATCCAGACTTTCCAGCATGTCGTCCACCTGCTGCTTCAGGTCTGTTGTGTAGCTCACGCTCAGAGCCCCGGGCAGCTTCAGGATATCTTCACCGATCGCTTCCGCCTCTTCCGTTGTACGGTCCACTGTCCTGTAATACACACAGTTATATTCCGGCGCTTCTCCGTACAGCTTCTCATACAGCGAAGGGGTCATATACACATAGTGGAGCATATAATTCTCACAGATCTCCTCCACCTTAACATCCAGATCTCCTTTTTCCTCATCCCGGATCGTGATCGTATCTCCCGCTTCGACGCCGAGTTCTTTCGCCATCTTCTCCGTGAGCACTACCCCGTTATCATCGAGAAAATACTCTTCTTTTGTGATCCGGTTCCTCAGTACGACAAAGTCAGGAAAGCTCTCCACATCTTCCGGCACATTGAGATATACATCGTTCCATTCCTCTCCGTTTCCGATCGTGATCTGAACAAGCAGGCTTTCCGCCGCCCCTTCGATTCCATCCTCTTTCTGCAGTGTGTCATATACCGCAGACTTTTCTTCCTCGTCCGCATCCTCGTTGAGGATAACGTTGCCGTCATACTGCTGGATCTCATCATACTGAAGGACCGCAATGGCAAAGATAGAATCCTTCAGCCCGAATCCGACGAGCATCAGCGCCATGCATCCTCCGATTCCGAAAATGGTCATGAAAAACCGCTTCTTATATCTCACAATATTGCGCACCGTGGCTTTCCAGGAAAAGTTGAGGCGCTTCCAGATGAAGCCGATCCTCTCCAGGAATACTCTCTGTCCCTGCTTCGGCGTGGGCGGCCTCATCAGTTCTGCCGCCTGTTCCTTCAGTTCCTTAAAGCAGGAAAAGAATGTGGCGATCAGTGTACATGCGAGCGCTGCAAGCGATGCCATCAAACCGTATTCTATGTTATAGGGCACCATGATCTCATGCATATGTCTGTACATGATACCATAAGCAGTTATGATAATGTACGGAAGCACCTTCTCCCCGAACAGGATTCCGAAAACACTTCCCGCCACGGTCGCCAGGAGAGCATATCCCAGATATTTTGCGGCGATCGAATGCCGCTCATACCCCAGAGCCTTCAGTGTTCCGATCTGTGTCCTCTGCTCCTCCACCATACGGGTCATTGTAGTAAGGCTGATCAGAGCCGCCACAAGGAAAAACAGGACAGGGAACACTTCCCCGATCGCACGCATCCGGTCCGCATTGTCACCGTAACCTGTGTACTCTGTCAAATTACTCCGGTCATAGATATACCATTCCGGACGGTCAATATCCTCAATTTCTTTCTCCGCATCTGCAAGTTCCTGCTTCGCGTCCGCAATCTTCTGTTCGCCGTCTGCGATCTCCTCCTGGGCCTCGCGTTCACCGTCATAATACTCTGTCCATCCGTCCGCGAGTTCCTGCTCGGCAGAGGCAAGTTCCGCTTCTGCTTCCGAGATCCGGCTCTCGCCCGACTCGATCTGCTCCCATCCCGCATTGATCTGAGCCTGCCCTGATTCAATCTGGGCACGCGAGGCTTCGATCTGAGCCTGTGCATCCGCGATCGACGCCTCTCCCTGCTGGATCTGCGCGTAAAGTGCATTCATCGCGGCGATCGTAACATCATCTGTCTTCCCGCTGGCAGCAAGCGCATTATACTGCTCCTTCGCCTGATTGAGGGCATCGATGTTTTCATTGAGCGTATCGATCCCCGCATTCAGCTCTTCTGACGCCTGATCCAATTCTGCCTGCCGGTCCGTCAGCTCCTGCCGGGAGGATTCCATCTGTGCTCTGGAATCTTCAAGTTCCTTTTTCCCGCTGTCGATCTCTGCCTGTGCATCTTCCAGTTTCTTTCTGGCATCCGCAAGCTCCTGTTCCGCGTCCGACTTTCCGTCCGCCAGCTCCTTCTCTGCATCAGCCACTTCCTGCCTTGCATCATCGAGCGCCTCATTGGCTTCTTCCACAACCTCATCATACCGGGCATCCTCGCGCCCGGTCCTGATCGCTTCCACATTGTCCATGACTTCTCCGATCCGGTCGTCATAGGCAGACGTGAAGGCAGTCAGCTCCTTTGCGCCCTCGACCTGGGCATAGATCTCTGTGTACACTTCCAGCGAAAAGCTCTCCTCCGGAACAGCGATAAATGCACTGATGCTTCCGTTTCCGATCGTAGTGCTGCCTCTCTGAAACGCGATGTAAACCGGGCTGCTCACCGCCCCCACGATCGTAAAGGCATCACTCTTGAGCGAATCTGTGATTTCATCATCCGTTCCGCTGGTCAGAGTGATCGTATCTCCGATCTCCAGATCACTCTCATCCAGATAATCCACATCAATGGCGCACTCATCTTCCGCCTCCGGCAGACGCCCCTCTTCCAGCTGGACCTCATTCATGGAAGGCAGTATGGACATCACATGGACAACGATCTGATTATCCCCCTCCGTGCAGAGCGCATCCACGGAATATCCGCCCTCTGCCTTTTCTATGCCATCCACAGCCTCAATCGCACTGACGTCGTCATCCGTAAGCCCCATTGTGCTGATCACTTCGATATCCATGAGATTTTTCTTGTCAAAATATGCGTCTCCGGAAAACCGCATATCCGGCTCCGACGACCGGATCCCGGAGAAAAATGCAACGCCGATCGCCACGATGAAGAAGATGGAAAGGAACCGTCCGAGACTGCGCCGGATCTCCATATAAAAATCTTTTCTTAATGCCTTTTTTCCCATTGACTCACCTTACCATTCTATCTCGTCAATAGACATCGGATTTTCATTCAGTTCCATCTTTGAAACCTGTCCGTTCTTGATATGTATCAGTCTGTCCGCCATCGGCGCGAGCGCCTGATTGTGCGTGATGACGATAACTGTCATCCCCCTCTCCCTGCACATATTCTGTAGCAGCTTCAGTATCGCCTTTCCGGTATTATAGTCGAGTGCGCCTGTCGGCTCATCGCAGAGCAGCAGCTTCGGATTCTTTGCCAGCGCTCTTGCAATGGATACCCGCTGCTGTTCCCCGCCCGAGAGCTGTGCGGGAAAATTATCCAGCCTGTCCCCAAGCCCTACCTCTTCCATGACTTCTCTTGCGTCCAGCGGGTCTCTGCAGATCTGCAGCGCCAGTTCCACGTTCTCCAGCGCAGTCAGGTTCGGCACCAGGTTATAGAACTGAAATACAAACCCGATATCCTCTCTCCTGTATCCTGTAAGCTGCTTCGCATTGTATGCTGTGATATCCTCTCCATCCACGATCAGCTTTCCGCTGGTCGCGGTATCCATGCCTCCCAGTATATTCAGCACGGTCGTTTTTCCGGCGCCGCTGGGACCGACGATCACCACAAACTCTCCTTTGTTTATGGCGAAGCTGATCCTGTCCGCGGCGCGGATCTCCACCTCTCCCATTTTATAGATCTTAGTAATATCCTGCAGTTTGACAAACTCTTCCATCTTTCACTCTCCCGGTCTTCCAAACTATGATCTCGCCGCGCTCATCTTCGCCGCTGTCCTGAAGAGCAGCAGGCCCACAAGGAACATCACTGACAGCGCGCTGACTCCGATATTGATACTTCCCGTCGCCTGACTCAGGAAAGACACAAGCGCGGTTCCGACGACCGACGCACCTTTTCCGCAGATGTCATAGATCCCGAAATACTCTCCGGATTTTTCCGCCGGGATGATCTTGGCGAAATAGGATCTGGAAAGCGCCTGGATGGTTCCCTGAAATATTCCCACCATGACAGCCAGGATCCAGAAATCAAGCTGTGTATCCAGCCAGTATGCATAGACTGCGATGCAGAAGTATGCCGCAATGCAGATCGTAATGATCGTCTCCGGCTTTACCTTCTTCACAAGCCTTCCGAAAATCAGCACTGACGGGAACGCCACGATCTGCGTCACGAGCAGTGCCAGCAGAAGCCCCGTACTGTCCAGTCCCAGTGCCTGCCCGTAAGCTGTCGCCATATCGATGACTGTATACACTCCGTCAATGTAAAAGAAAAATGCCAGGAGAAACACAAAGATATGTTTTTCCTTCACGAGTTCCTTAAAAGTATGGCCCAGCCTCACAAAGCTGTTACGGATGACATGCTCTCCCGCTTCGGAGAAATACCTCTGCTTATAAGAGCACAGAAGCGGTACCGCTGAAAACAGCCACCACAGCGCCGTGATCAGAAACGCCAGGATCATAGACATCTGCATGCTGATTCCGATGTTTCCCGCGCCGAGCACGATCACAAGACTGATGACAAACGGGATGCAGCTGCCGATATATCCCCACGCATATCCGTGGGACGAAACAGCATCCATGCGGTCCGGCTCCGTAACGTCCGTGAGCATGGCGTCATAAAAGACCAGGCTCGCCGAATATCCCGTTTTTGCCAGAACGAAAATGCCCAAAAACCAAATCCAGGAAGACAGGAACCCGAGCACGATACATCCCAGCACTCCCACGCCCATAGCCGTCGAGAAGACGATCTTCTTAAAATTCTTCGTATCCGCCACAGCGCCCAGCGTCGGTCCCAGGACCGCCACAAGCAGTGTACAGACGGATGTAGCATATCCCCAGTAAGCCAGGTAATCCACATCTGAAATCCCGGCATTTCCCGCCAGATAGTTAAAGTAGATGGGGAATATGGTGGACACCATCATGGTAAAGGCCGAATTTCCCACATCGTACAGCACCCATTTCTTCTCCAGTGAAGTCAGTTTAAATTTCATAGTCAAGTAAACTCCTTTTTCTATTTTCCCGCTCCCTCATTTTCTCCTGAGATTCACGCCCCCTCCGCGGAAGCGCGTCTGAGGATCCCGCTCTCGGCAGATCACAGCCGCAGGCTCTGCCAGTCATCGCCTGCGCCGAATGTCTGGTGGAAACGCTCCGGGAGGCTGCCGCCCTGGAACAGTCTCTTCTGATACTGGATGATCAGGCTGGCTGCCAGCGGCACCGCTCCGGCGAATCTCCTCTTCAGAAGAAGACAGTAATCTCTGCACTGCGGGTTCGGCTCCAGGCTCATGACCATTCCTTTCATGGAAGAATAAATACCCGCCGCCTTCATGCCCGCGAACAACAGTTTCCGTTTGCCGGGATTCGGCGCCAGAAGAAGCTTATGGTAAAAGATCATGGAACTCAGTGCTTTCTTCACTGTCTCCGGTGTAAGGTCCTGGAAAAACGGCGCGATGACCCTTGCGTTCTCTATCGTGGGGTGGATATGCTTCGTCGCAAGATATCGCACCGGATTGATAAAATCATCCGTGAGCAGCATCCGGTCGAATTCCATCTCGATCTCAGAGTGTGAGATCCCGCTCACCTGGATCATCTTCTCTATATAGTTGTGGCACTCGCTGTCCAGAGCAAAATGACAGATAAAACCATAAATATATGCCCGCGCCGCAGCCGGATTGTCTTCCTCACCGATCACCTGCACCGCATGTTCAAAAAACTCATCCGCCATCTTCTCATGAAGCTCATATCCCTGTCCGCTGACCCGGTTCTTAACGGCCGCCCTGTAGTAAAACAGGATATCCGGCCCGTGCAGCCCGATGTCAAAAAGTTCCCGATTATTCTCTATTGCATTCTGGAGCGGCCTTGGCAGCGCGCTCATCACTTCTTTTCCGAATTTATAATGTGCATATGTCGTCGGCATATAATAACCTCTTTTCCCGTGTAATATTCCGGCACCATGCATGCCATAGTTATATATTATCACACATTACCTGTAAAAAACTATGATGTCACAAAATTTTTATACAAAGTCTCCTTGACTTTTCCATGCTCCCGCAATATATTATATAGTGTGCATATTAAACGGCTGATTTTCACGCCTTCATGCATCATATAGTATGGGCTTGTACTGGTTTCGACAGGGGCCTCGAAGATGGAGAAGCTATCCGCAGGCTGATGCGTCAAATCGCAAACTTAAAATTAAACGCTAACGATAATTACGAATTAGCTGCGGCCTAATTGCCGCATGTCAGCCCCGGGGCACTCACACCTCAGGGATCCGGCATCAAACATGTGAGAAACGATGACGGCAAAGCTTTGAGCCGTCAGGCGTATCATGAAGCTACTGAACCCGCAAGGATGTCCGTTTCCGTGCGGCAGAGGGAATGAAAAAGAACTGACTATGATAGTAGAAGTACATGGGACAGGTTTTTGGACGCGGGTTCGATTCCCGCCAGGTCCACTTGCGGCAGGCTGCTGCCGCTTACATAAGTACAGTACTCATATCAACAATAGAGATGCAGCACAGATAGCACGGAAACATAGCTCAGCTGGGAGAGCGCTCGCCTGACTAGCGGGAGGTCATGGGTTCGAGCCCCGTTGTTTCCATCGGAGAACCGGAGCATCCGGTTTTCCGGATTATATAAGTTCTGGGGTATTAGCGCAGCTGGGAGCGCGCCACATTCGCATTGTGGAGGCCACGGGTTCGAATCCCGTATACTCCAGTCATTAAAAGAACCGCGTATTTACGGGAAATACCGATAAGGCCTGTAGATACGTGGTTCTTTTCGCCCTTGGTTTTAGGATGACCGAATGAGCGGCTTCGATACTTAGGCGGAGGTACATAATCACTCTTTGCGATTTCTTGATATAAGCCCGGAAAGGTTTATATAAATGTGGTGTTTTCTTGGGAAATCTAAAGAAAAGAGGAAAAAGTTTATGGAATCTAAGTTCAAAAAGAAAGGGTGTCTGTTTTACGCAGCAGCACTTCTGGCAATTTGCGTAGTTATCGCGGTTTATTCTTATGCATGGATTCCCGCTGTCGGATTCATCATATATTTTGCCGTTAAGAAAGATGCAAACGGGCATAAAAAACGTAATATTATAATTTCTGCTGCGATCATGGCAACTTCCCTTATCGTATTTGCTTCTATGAATCAATCTCCCACATTAACAGACATAGACGTGGATTGGGGAAAGACATCATTTGATATTTCAGATACAGTTGAAGTCAAAATCACGCCCGTGCCTTCCAATGCGGACATTGAAACACTTGAGTTATCGAAAAATGATTTTGCTGAACTTGATTATACGGACGGCAAAGCAGTGATTACATTTAAAAAGGCGGGCGAAGCTTCTTTATTCTTTACAGCAAACGGCAATATTGACAGCAGCGCTGCTGCCATAACCATAACTGACAAAGCTGCAGAACAGGCTCAAAAAGAAGCTGAAGAGGCAGCTGCTAAGAAAGCCGAAGAAGAAGCCGCTAAGAAGGCAGAAGAAGAGGCAAAAGCGAAAGCCGAGCAGGAAGCTGCTGAAAAAGCTGCCGCTGAACAGGCCGCCGCTGAACAGGCCGCCGCTGAACAGGCTGCTGCTGAACAGGCTGCCGCTGAACAGGCTGCTGCTGAACAGGCTGCCGCTGCGCAGGCTCAGCAGAATACCGGTACCACTGTTTACTGGACGCCAAACGGAGAAGTATATCACTCTACTCCGAACTGCCCAAGTCTATCCCGTTCCAAAACCATCCTCAGCGGATCAATCGAAGAAAGCGGAAAATCCCGCGGCTGTAAAAACTGCTATTAAACCGAATCTGCCCCGGTACTCTTTTGAGGCCGGGGCATCTGCAAAAATAAATCCATCTAAAAATCAACCGGAGATCTCCGATTTACATCGACGCACCTGATGCCTGCATGTTTACTGCCATGCTGACACAGTTCTTTGATTTTACAGATATTTGTGTTACTATAGATATGAGTTGGAATTCCCACTTTACTTTATTCCATATTCTGTAAAAAGGAGAATCTCTATGAAATATAAAAATATCGTCTTTGACTTCGGCAACGTGATCGGAAAATTTGACGGGCACTATATCCTCCGTCAGTTCTGTTCCTCCGAACAGGATCTTGAGCTCTTATTCGACGTGATCTTCAGCGGCTGGGGTGAGCTGGACAAAGGCACCGTGGATTATAACGAAAATATAGAAAATGTCGTCCGCCGCGTTCCCGCCCGTCTGGAGGATACCGTCCGGTCATTCTTTCGCGGCTGGCCTGAGCATATCATACCGATCCGTCAGACCGCAGATTTCATCCGAGAGCTGAAAGATCGGAAAATTCCGATCTACCTGCTCTCCAACGCACCTACCTATTTTGCGGAATGGGCACAGCGGATTGACACGCTCAGACTGTTCGACGGCATCGTCTTCTCCGCACCGCTTAAGATGGCAAAGCCTGAACCCGCGATTTACCAGTATCTGTTTCAGACATATGATCTGAAACCGGAAGAATGCTTCTTCATCGATGACCTGGAGAAAAATATCCGGGCGGCGAAAGAAGCCGGGATGGACGGGATCATCTTCACCGGCAGCATTGACGAAGTTAAAGAAAAGATTGAATTTTAACATCTGACATCATACGAATTATCCGGTATGACAAAGGATCTGCAGGGAAGCGCCCATCGGGCTGCCTTCCTGCCGATCCTGTTTCTTTCTGTCTTCTCCGCCGGGCTTGCTCTGCGAACTTTCTGTCCCGGCTGTCTCCGCCGTATCCTTTCTACAGATTCCGTATCTTGAACTCTCTCTGTGCCTCTCTCTTCTGGTCCTTTTTCGCGATGTCCGCTCTCTTGTCATAGAGCTTCTTTCCTTTCGCAAGCCCGATCTCGACCTTCACCAGACTTCCGCTGAAATAGACCTGCAGAGGCACTACTGTGATCCCCTGCTCCTTCATCTTTCCGAAGATCTTGTCGATCTCTTTTCTGTGGAGAAGGAGCTTTTTCACACGGAGGGGATCCTTATTGAAAATGTTTCCTTTCTCGTAAGGAGAAATGTGCATGCCATAGATGAACATCTCCCCGTTCTCTACACGGATGAACGCCTCCTTGATACTGCATTTCCCCATTCTCAGAGATTTCACCTCTGTCCCGTGGAGCACGATCCCCGCCTCGTATTTCTCCAGGATAAAATAGTCATGATATGCTTTCTTGTTGTTGGCGATAAGTTTTTTCTCTGTCTTTGCCATAATAAAATCCTCTATACAAACTCAAAATTCACGGTCCTTAATATCCGGTCCGCATCCTTCACGCGGACTCTTACCGTCTGCCCCAGCTTATATGTCCTGCCTGTGCGCTCGCCGATCAGCTCATACTGCTGTTCAAAATATTCATAATGGTCATCCTTCATATCCGCAACGTGCACGAGCCCTTCCACTGTATTCGGCAGCTCCACATACGCTCCCCACTTTGTGATCCCGGAGATGACGCCCTCATACTCTTCTCCAATGCGGCCGCGCATATATTCTGCCTTCTTCATCTTCACGACCTCGCGCTCTGTCTCCTCCGCAAGTCTCTCGCGGGTGCTGCACTGCGCCGCAACCTCGGGGAGGATCTTCTCATAATGCAGGATCCTCTCCTCCGTCAGCTTTCCTCTCAAATTCTCCTTGATGATCCTATGGATCTGCAGATCCGGATATCTCCGGATCGGGGAGGTAAAGTGCGTATAATATTTTGCAGCCAGGCCGAAATGTCCTGTATTCTCCGTAGTATACCTCGCCTGCTTCATGGAGCGCAGGGCAAGCCGGCTGATCATTGCCTCCTCGGGAGAACCTTCCACCTTCGCCAGCAGTTTCTGTATCTCCTTGGGCTTCACTTCATTTCTCACGTGGATATGATAGCCGAAGTTATTGATAAAGGCTGCAAGCTGCCTCATCTTTTCCTCATCCGGCACATCATGGGTCCGGTAGAGGAACGGAAGCTCTCTCCAGTAGTACTCTTCTGCCACAGTCTCATTCGCAAGGAGCATAAAGTCCTCAATGATCTTTGTGGCAGCATTTCTCTCATAGGGCCTGATATCAGTCGGATGTCCATCCTCATCGAGCTCGATCCTTGTCTCCGGGAAATCAAAATCAATAGATCCCCGTTTTCCTCTTCTCTCTCTGATCGCGGCGGAAAGCTCGCTCATCATCCGGATCATGGGGACAAACTCCTCATTTTCCTGCAGCGCCTTCTCGTCTCCGTCAAGCATCCTGGCAACTCCTGTGTAACTCATCCGCTTGTCCACACGGACTACCGTCTCCGCGATCACGTGATCCGTGACTTCCCCCGCCGGGGTGACCGTCATGATACAGGAGAGCGCCAGCCTGTCCTCGCCTGCATTCAGAGAACAGATCCCATTGGAGAGCTTGTGGGGAAGCATCGGGATCACCCGGTCCGCCAGATAGACGCTGGTCCCGCGCTTCAGTGCTTCCCGATCCAGCGCGCTCCGCTCCTGCACGTAGTTGGTCACGTCTGCAATATGGACGCCAAGCTGATAGTTCTCCCCGTCCCGGGTCACAGAAACAGCGTCATCCAGATCCTTGGCGTCTTCACCGTCAATGGTCACCATCTGCCAGCCGCGAAGATCCATCCTGCCTGCGCAGTCCGCCTCGCTGACCTCTTTTCCCACACGCACCGCCTGATTCAGCACCTTCTCAGGAAATGCTGTGGGCAGATCATAATCCTTCACAATGGAAAGGATGTCCGTACCGGGATCATTGATATGTCCGATGATCTCCAGAACTTTTCCCTCCGGCTTCATCCGCTCGCCGCCGTAGGAAGTCAGCTCCACAACGACCTTGTGCCCGCTCATGGCGTCCTTTTCTTTTCCCGCAGGAATATAGATATCCCTGATATACCGCTGATTGTCCGGGCGGACGAATCCGAAGCTTCCGCTCTTCTCGTAGAGTCCCACGATCTTTGTCACCGTGTGCGAGAGGATCCTGACGATCTTCCCCTCCCTGCGGCGTCCCCCGGGCGTTCCAGTAATGATAAATTCCACCTCATCGCCATGAAACGCGCCGTTCATATTATCTTCCGGGATGAAAATATCTTCTCCGCCGTCCTCCGGGGTGACGAACCCGAAGCCTCTGGCATTCGCCTGAAAGATACCCTTCTCCCGCTTTGCACAGCCTACGCTGTATTTTCCCCGCTTGGAAAGTGTGATCTTTCCCTCATCCACAAGACTGTCCAGAACAGCTTTCAGCTCGTCCCTCTGCTCTCTCGGGATCTGGAGCACGACCGCCATCTCCCGGATCTTCATGGGCACATAGAGGTCGTCTTTCATAAAATCATAAATTACTTTTTTTCTCTTTTCAAATGTCTGATCCATCGTCTTCTCCTGTAAAGAACGAAGCGGACAGGTCCGCTTCTGCTCCCTTTTCTCCCTCTTTCATGAAGGGTGCCGGACATCCCGCGCCTCGTCCGAAGGGCTTTTATCCTGTCAAACGGTCCGAAGGATTTTCCTGCAGAATAAAAAACAAAACACCCTATATCCGCATAGAGTGTTTTTGTTCTTTATTATCTTCCGATATAGCATATTCAATACAGCTTATGTTCCTTAATTAAAAAACTTAAGATTCAGAACGAGCGCAAGCACGATAAAAAGCACAGCCAGAAACTTCGTGGACTTCACAAGCGCTCCCTCCATAGAACGTCCTTTGTTCTGTCCCCAGTATGTGTCGGCGGCTCCGCTGATCGTTCCGAGTCCTGCTGATTTTCCTTCCTGTAAAAGGATGATCGCGGACAGCGCGATACAATCTATAACGAAAATAATAGTTAAAATGATTTTTAAGATATCCATTTTCACACCTCCTGCGGATAAACCATGAATATTCTATCACAGCGGCAGTGAGTTTGCAAGGCTTTTCCGCAGGCGATATTAAAATCCGGCAGAAGATTTCCGGAATCGAAGAGAGGACCGGAAGTTCTCTCAAACTCCCGGTCCTCTCTATAATTTTTCTTACTCTGCAGCGTATACGTCTACCAGTTTCTTCAGGTAATCGTATCTCTCCATAGCTTCTTTCTCGTTCTGAGCAAACAGTCTTGCTGCCTTCTCCGGATTGGATCTCTTCAGAGCATTGTAACGGACTTCTCCGTCAAGGAATGCCTGGTATCCTTCTTCCTTCGGCTCTTTGCTGTCAAGTGAGAACTTATTGCCCTCTGCAGCCGGATTGAACCGGAAGTTGTTCCAGTATCCACACTCTACTGCAAGCTGTTCCTCTGTCTGAGCCTTGCTCATACCTTTCTTGATACCGTGGTTGATACACGGAGCGTAAGCGATGATCAGTGACGGTCCCGGATAAGCCTCAGCCTCTGTGATCGCCTTGATCGCCTGGTTGAAGTCAGCGCCCATTGCGATCTGTGCAACATATACGTAGCCGTAGCTCATTGCCATTCCCGCAAGGTCTTTCTTCTTCGTCTCTTTACCGCCTGCTGCGAACTGTGCTGTAGCACCTGTCTTTGTAGCCTTGGAGGACTGTCCGCCTGTGTTGGAGTAAACCTCTGTATCGAATACCATGATGTTGATGTCCTTGCCGCTTGCAAGTACGTGGTCAACGCCGCCGAATCCGATATCGTAAGCCCATCCGTCACCACCGAATACCCACTGGGATTTCTTAGCCAGGAAGTCTTTGTTCTTGAGAACTTCGTTCTTCTCGGCAAGGTCGCAGCCGCAGCCTTCCAGAGCTGCTACAAGCTTGTCTGTAGCTGTTCCGTTTGTAGCGCCGCATGCGAATGTATCAAGGTACTCTTTCGCAGCTGCCTTTACATCTTCTTTCTCTGCGATCTCAGCGATCTTCTCAACTTTTGCTTTCATTCTGTCACGGATCGTGTTCTGAGCGAGCAGCATACCATAACCGAACTCAGCGTTATCCTCGAACAGAGAGTTGCTCCAAGCCGGTCCTTTGCCTTCCGGTGTTACCGTGTAAGGTGTGGACGGTGAGGAGTTGCCCCAGATTGAAGAACATCCTGTTGCATTTGCGATATACATTCTGTCTCCAAACAGCTGTGTGATCAGCTTAGCATACGGTGTCTCTCCGCATCCTGCACATGCTCCTGAGAACTCAAGCAGCGGCTGTTTGAACTGGCTTCCCTTTACAGTTGTCTCTTTGAATTTTGCGACAACTTCCGGTTTTACCGGGATCTCTCTTCCGTAATCGAAGAAGTCCTGTTTGCCGGCGTTCGCTTCCATGTTGCCCATAACAAGAGCTTTCTCGCCCTTCTTGCCCGGACATACGTTAGCACAGGAGCCGCATCCTGTACAGTCATAAGCTGATACAGTCATCGTAAACTTCATACCCGGCATACCGATCATATCCAGAGTCTTCAGTCCTTCCGGCGCCTTAGCAGCCTCTTCCTCTGTAAGAGCTACCGGGCGGATAACTGCGTGCGGACATACATAGGAGCAGCGGTTACACTGGATACAGTTGTCCGGATTCCAGACCGGGATATCTACTGCGATACCACGTTTCTCGTATGCAGAGGATCCTGACGGTGTAGAACCGTCTACATAGTCGTTGAATGCAGATACCGGAAGTGTATTTCCTTCCTGAGCATTAACCTTAGCCTGAATATTCTTAACGAAATCAACAACGTCTTTTCTTCCGTTCTCGTCTACCTTCGGCTGTGCAAGTCCTTCGTCAGCTGCATCTTTCCAGCTCTCCGGAACTGTTACTTCTACAACCTGTTTTGCACCTGCATCGATGGCATCGTAGTTCATCTGTACGATCTTGTCGCCTTTTCTTCCGTAAGTAGCTTTAGCGGCAGCCTTCATCAGGTCGATTGCCTCTTCCTCCGGAATGATAGCAGCAAGTTTGAAGAATGCAGACTGAAGGACTGTGTTGATACGTCCGCCAAGTCCGATCTCTTTACCGATCTTGATACCGTCGATCGTGTAGAACTTGATGTTGTGATTTGCGATGTAAGCTTTTACCTGTCCCGGCAGATGTTTCTCAAGTCCTTCCATATCCCACGGACAGTTCAGAAGGAATGTACCGCCGTCTACAAGTTCCTGTACCATGTTGTACTTGTCAACATAGGACGGGTTGTGGCATGCCACAAAGTTTGCCTGATGGATCAGGTATGTTGATTTGATCGGCAGTTTACCGAAACGGAGGTGAGACATTGTAACACCGCCGGATTTCTTTGAATCATAATCAAAGTATGCCTGAGCGTACATGTCTGTGTTGTCACCAATGATCTTGATGGAGTTCTTGTTCGCTCCGACTGTACCGTCAGCGCCAAGTCCCCAGAACTTACAGTTGATCGTTCCTTCCGGTGTTGTAACGAGCGGCTCGTCAGCTTTCAGTGACAGATTTGTCACATCATCTTCGATACCGATCGTGAATTTCTGTTTCTCATCATTGTGATATACAGCAACGATCTGAGCAGGTGTTGTATCTTTGGAACCAAGTCCGTAACGTCCTGTGTAGATCGGCACTGCGTCGAATTTGGAACCTTTGAGTGCTGCAACAACATCAAGGTACAGCGGCTCGCCCATAGCTCCCGGCTCTTTTGTTCTGTCGAGAACAGAGATCTTCTTAACAGAATCCGGAATCGCATCGATCAGAGCCTGTGCGCAGAACGGTCTGTACAGACGTACTTTAACTACGCCGACTTTCTCTCCTGCTTTCATCAGGTAATCGATCGTCTCCTCGATCGTATCGCAGACGGAACCCATAGCAACGATGACGTGCTCTGCGTCCTCAGCTCCGTAGTAGTTGAACAGCTTATAGTCTGTTCCGATCTTAGCATTTACCTTGTCCATGTAATTCTGAACGATTCCCGGCATTGCATCGTAGTACGGGTTGCATGCCTCTCTTGCCTGGAAGAAGATATCCGGGTTCTGAGCGGAACCTCTCTGGCACGGATGATTCGGGTTCAGCGCATGTGCACGGAACTCATCGATAGCGTCCATATTTACCAGATCTTTCAGATCTTCGTAATCCCATGTCTCGATCTTCTGGATCTCGTGGGATGTACGGAATCCGTCAAAGAAATTGATGAAAGGAAGTTTTCCTTCCAGAGCTGCACAGTGTGCGACCGGTGTCAGGTCCATAACCTCCTGAACGCTGGACTCACAGAGCATGGCAGCTCCTGTCTGACGACAGGCGTAAACGTCTGAGTGATCGCCGAAGATTGAAAGTGCGTGGCTTGCCAGTGCACGTGCAGATACGTTGAATACGCCCGGGAGCTGCTCTCCGGCTACTTTGTATAAGTTCGGAATCATAAGCAGAAGTCCCTGGGAAGCTGTAAATGTTGTTGTAAGAGCTCCTGCAGAAAGAGATCCGTGTACAGCACCTGCCGCACCTGCCTCGGACTGCATCTCTACTACATTGACTGTCTGTCCGAAGATATTCTCTCTGCCTTCTGTAGCCCATTCATCAACGTGCTCCGGCATAACGGATGACGGTGTGATCGGGTAGATCGCTGCAACTTCTGTGTAAGCATATGACACGTGAGCAGCGGCCTGATTACCATCCATGGTCTTCATTTTTCTTGCCATTTTCTTGTTCCTCCTTAGATTTTACATAGAAAAAATATTCACATGTGATTTAATTATATCCCCAAAAATAGCAAAAGTCCATAGAGGGCAGTCGGATTTTTGTATCTTTTGGGGAACAGCCTATATAAAAAGAGCCCGCATTCAGCGGGTCTTTTTGTGAATTTCTTAACAATATTTACATTATCTTACCGACCATTCCATCTCAGCCTCTTTTCCTCTATGTCCCAGGCCAATGCACACTACTTCTCCCTGCAGTCCCGCCGCATAGTCCTTCCGCTCGATCTGCTCCAGCGCCTCTTCCGCCAGTTCCCGCAGATCTTTCTTCTCGTCCCGTATATACTTGAATTCCATGACGATATTCGGCTTCTCCCCTGTCTTTGCCTTAAGGATGATATCGCTTCTGCCCTTGCCGCTCTCCCGGTTGCTTTCGACGTCATACTCCCCGGTCAGGAAGGTGCACATCCCGAGCATCATCATATGATAGCCGTTCTCTTCTTTCAGATCATAATACGACGGCAGCGTCCGCAGGAGGCGTTTATATTCTCCGGCAAAGGCTTCCAGATCCTTCTCCATCAGCCTTCGGAACATCTGCGCCATGCTCCCCTCCGCTGCCCCTATGTAAAGAGCGGTCAGCTCCCGGAATGCGCGCATCACTTCCCTGTTCGGCACCCGCAGCGTACATATTCCATCCTCTGATACCTCCTCCGCGGTCAGCATCCCCGCGCTCAGGAGCATTCCCCACAGTGTCTCCACGTCACGCACTTCATAATACGAACTGTCCATTTTCACCTCGGTCCTGTAGGTTCCGCTCTCGATCAGCGTCTCGTAGCCCGGCCGGAACTGCTCTTCGATCTCTTTCATGGCAGAACGGATCAGGCTGTTCTCACTGGTATTCACCCAGAAAGGCTCCATTCTCTTCCTTCTCGCATAGTTCGTGATCGACCAGGGATTATAGATGTGGAATTCACCGAACCGGTATCCGTCATACATTTTTCTGACCCGCTCGTCCAGCTTGAGCCCGCAGGCATCCAGCAGTTCCCGCGTCTCCTGCTCTGTAAATCCAAAGCAGTCTGCGTATTCCGGAGAATTCACCGTGCATACGGCAAGGTTGTTCAGCCCTGAAAAAATGTTTTCTTTTGCCACGCGCTGGATCCCTGTCAGAAATGCGCTCTCAAACGATGCATTTCCTTTCAGCAGACTGCCCAGCATAACGGAAAAGACCGGTCTAATCTCCTGATAAAAGCCGCTGATCAGCGCCTGCATAACAGGAGTGTCATATTCGTCGATAAATACTTTAACGCCTTTTCCATAATACCACTCCAGAGCAGTACAGAGCCCGGTCAGGGAAAGAGAAAGATAGTCAAAGCCGTCCTTTTTCTCCCAGCTCCACATGCAGTCGTAAATCCTCTGCAGTTCTCTGCACATAGCCTCAGGAAGCTTTTTTTCATTCCACAGGAACTCGTACCTCATATATTCTTTTCTGACCTCACCAGACAGCTGGTTCAAAAGAAACTGCGCATTTTCACCCCTTGCATTCGCAAACGACAGAGCGATCACCGGATACTGGTTCATCTTATCCGCCCACTTCGTCTCCATGATTTCCGTGCCTTCGAAAATATCCGACGAATCCTTCGTAATATCAAAAAATTCGGCAAGCATCGACATATTCAGCGTCTTGCCGAAACGTCTTGGACGGGTGAGAAGCGTCACTTTGTCTCCCGCCGTCAGATATTCCGCGATCAGCCTCGTCTTGTCCACATAATAATTCTGCTTTTCCCGCATTTCCCTGAAATTATCAATTCCTATCGCCATTTTAACTTTTGTCGGCTGTTCCCTCACGCTCATCCTGACTCCCCACCTTTTTGTCTGTTATACAAAAATCGGTTATTCCCCTTATAACCTGTATAAGGAGTATAACCGATTTTTAACTCTTTCTCAATAAATTGCTCAGCACCCTAGAACTTAAATATCTTATCTTTCTTCTTCGGAGGCTTCTTTCCCACGACCTTGTCCGGCATGGGCTCATACTGCTTCCTGCTCTTCATCATCGGGATTTTCTTATGGTTCTTACGCAAATACAGAAGAGCCGCTCCCGCAAAGATAACGACACATCCTGCGATCACCTGGGAGACAGGGAGTCCGATCCCGGGGATCAGGAGCTGGTCTGTGCGGAGCCCCTCGATCCAGACTCTCCCGAGGCCGTACCCGAAGATATACATGAGGAACAGCTCACCCTCGTATTTCTTATGCTTCCGGTACAGAACAAGGATGATGAGCAGGGCGCAGCACCACAGTGACTCGTAGAGGAATGTGGGGTGTACCTGGATATAGCTCACTCCGTCGATCCGCTCCATGTGCTCCCGCATCAGCTCCGTCACATCGCCGGAGCGCACCGCATCGAGCGGCAGGCGCATGGCAAACAGGCTGTCCGTATATTCTCCGAACGCCTCCCTGTTGAAGAAGTTGCCCCACCTTCCGAGCATCTGCCCGTTCAGGATCGCCATCGCCACTGTGTCCAGGATCTGAAACGGAGACAGATGCTTCACTCTCGCCATAATGAACACCGCGATCACCGCTGCGATCACACCGCCGTAAATGGCAAGCCCTCCTTCCCGGAGATTAAAGATATCCAGCAGATTATCCTTGTACATATCCCAGGAAAATACCACATAGAAGATCCTGGCGCCGGCGATTCCCGCGATCACGCCGATGATTCCCATGTCCAGATAATCCTCCGGGTTCTGTCTGGTCCGCTTCGCCTCTGAAGTAGCGATCAGAAAACCGATCAGGATTGCCAGTCCGATGATGATTCCATAGTAAGCGATCTCAAATCCGAAAACACTGATACTCTTCCCCACATGATCGAGGTAGATACCAAGATTCGGGAAACTGATATTATAATGCATGGTCCTGCTCCCTTCTGCCGTTCATGCGCCCCTCATAAAATCAAGCATGTGCCGCACAGTTCTTATACATTAAACCGGAAGAGCATGATATCTCCGTCCTGGACCACGTAGTCCTTTCCCTCCAGACGGATCAGCCCCTTCTCTTTCGCCGCCGTATGTGATCCGCATGCGATCAGGTCGTCATAGCTTACCACTTCCGCACGGATAAATCCGCGTTCAAAATCCGAATGGATCTTTCCTGCCGCCTGAGGAGCCTTTGTCCCTCTCTTGATCGTCCATGCGCGCACCTCCGGCTCACCCGCCGTAAGGTAGCTGATCAGGCCGAGAAGATGATAACTTGCCCTGATGAGTTTTTCCAGGCCGGATTCTTTCAGTCCGAGATCGTCGAGGAACATCTTCTTCTCATCGTCGTCAAGCTGTGAGATCTCTTCCTCGATCTCCGCGCATACAACGAACACCTCACAGTCTTCCTTCGCAGCGTACTCGCGGACCGCCTGCACGCCTGCATTATTGGCACCGTCGTCTGCGAGATCATCCTCAGATACATTTGCCGCGAAAATGACCGGCTTCGCAGTCAGGAGATTATATCCTGCAAGCCATTCCTGCTCGTCCTCATCATCCGTGACAAAGCTCTTCGCCAGCTTGTTTTCCTCGAGATGCGCCTTCACGCGCTCCAGGAGCGCCAGTTCCTTCGCCGCTGTCTTATCATTGCGGGACAGCTTCACAGTCTTGGCGATCCTGCGCTCGAGGATCTCAAGATCGGAGAAGATCAGCTCAAGATTGATCGTCTCAATATCTCTCATCGGGTCAATGCTGCCGTCCACATGTACGATATTCGTGTTTTCAAAACATCTCACCACATGTACGATCGCATCCACCTCACGAATATTTGCAAGAAACTGGTTTCCCAGGCCCTCTCCCTTCGAAGCGCCCTTCACCAGTCCGGCAATGTCAACGAACTCGATCGTCGCCGGAATGATCTTCTTCGTATGATACATTTCTCCCAGCACATTCAGCCTCTCATCCGGAACGGCCACAACGCCTACGTTCGGATCGATCGTACAGAAGGGATAGTTGGCGGATTCCGCCCCCGCCTTCGTCAGGGAGTTAAACAGTGTACTCTTTCCCACATTGGGCAATCCTACGATTCCTAATTTCATATCTTTCTCCTTTTAAGTTTCTCTGTTATTTCAGGCGTCTCTCTCCATCCTGCGCCTGCGTCTCAGTCCCTTGTCTCCATCAGGATGACCACGCCGAATGAAAATGTGATCTCCACCGTATCCTCCGCGTACTCATTGCTCACGCAGAGGCTTCCATAAGGCTTAAGGACATGATTTTTAAGGGGGTATTTCGCCCCGGTGATATTGAAGTCATCCACGGGAAATTCCAGTGGAAATACGGAGAAGAAGGGGCCGAATGCCTCTTCTCTCTTCAGAGTGATCCCGTGGCTCAGGAGCCTGATCTGATTGTGGCTGTCCACGATCCGCGCATCCGCTCCCGCGTCCAGCGCCACCTTGAGGCTCTGAACATTTGCCCACAGATGATCCGCCCTCTTCCCGGTTCCGCCCAGGATCCAGATCTCATGGCGGTGAAGATCAAGGCACAGCCTCAGCGCGATCTCCGTATCGGAGGCATCCTTCACAGGATTGAACTCCCGGATCGGCACATTCGTCTCTTCTCTATAATATGTCACTACATCGTCCGGAGCGCTGTCAAAGTCGCCCACGATATAATCCGGTTTAATGTCATGGTCGTGGAGGAACACAAGCCCTCTGTCCACACCGATGATGAACTCCGTATCTTCACTTTGCAGAATCGGCAGGACAAACTCTTCTTCAAGCAGTCCTCCGCTGACTATCACAGTCCGTTTACTCATAGCTTCTCAATATCTCCATAAATTTCTCTGTATTGTCTCTGATCTCATTCTTGAACACGCCGGAACCTGAGACGATCACATTCGCCCCTGCCTCCAGCACCTCCGCCACATTGGACGGATAGATCCCGCCGTCAACCTCAAGGTCCGCCGGCAGATTTCTCTCATCCAGAAGCTTTCTCAGCTTCCTGATCTTATCCAGAGACTCCGGAATGAACGCCTGACCGCCGAATCCCGGCTCCACACTCATGACCAGGAACATCTCCGCCCGGTCAAGATACGGGAGCAGTGCCTCAACCGGCGTAGCCGGTTTGATGGATATCCCTGCTTTCACACCGCAGGCATGGATCTTATCCAGAGTCTCGGAGAGATCCCGGCAGGCTTCCAGATGGACGGTGATAATATCCGCGCCGCATTTTGCAAATTCTTCTACATACCGCACCGGCTCTTCGATCATCAGATGGACATCCATCACCTGTCCGGTCACTCCGCGGATGGAAGCAAGGACCGGCATCCCGAAAGAGATGCTCGGAACGAACATCCCGTCCATCACATCAAAGTGGATGTACTGTGCTCCCGCTTCTTCCGTAATCTTAAGCTGCTCTCCCAGGCACTTGAAATCTCCTGAAAGTATGGATGGCGCTAAAATCCTGTTCATCCTCTAATACCTTTTCCTTTCCTGAAGCTCCCGGTACATTTCCACATAGTTCTCGTACCGGATCCTGTGTATCTTTCCCTGTTCCACGGCCTCTTTCACCGCGCATCCCGGCTCATGGATATGGCCGCATCCGTTAAAACGGCACTTTCCTTCATACGGCTCAAACTCGGGGAAGCAGTATTTCAGCTCCTCCTTTTCAAAATCGTTTACATACAGCGAGCTGAATCCCGGTGTATCCATGATATAAGAGTCCTCATTGATGACCAGCAGCTCAGAATGCCGGGTCGTATGCTTTCCTCTGGCGATCTTCCGGCTGATGGTCCCTGTCTCCATCTTCACCTGTGACTGAAGCAGATTGATCAGGGACGACTTCCCCACGCCGGAGGGTCCGGCGATGGCAGTGGTCTTTTCCTTGAGAAATGTCTTCAGTCTTTCAATATTCTCCTGTTCCCTCGCACTTGTAAATACAAGAGGACATCCGCATCCCCTGTAGATTTCCGCCAATTTCTCTATCTCCGGTCCTCCCGCAATATCTGTCTTGTTAAAGCACAGCACTGTCGGAATTTCCTTTCTCTCCATCATGACCAGAAATCTGTCCAGGAGATTAAAATGGGGCTCCGGCTCTGTCACCGCGAACACCACAAGAGCCTGATCGATATTCGCCACTGCCGGGCGGATCAGCTCATTCTTTCTCGGAAGGATCTCTGTGATATTTCCTTCCATATCCTTTTCGTCAAGGATCTCAATCTCGACGTCATCCCCCACGAGAGGTTTGATCCCCTCCTTCCGGAACGCGCCTTTTGCCTTACACTCATAAACACCGGATCCTGCTGCGTGAACGTAGTAGAATCCGGCGATACCTTTTACAATTTTTCCCTTCATGATATTACTGCTTCTCATGATCAGTTTGTATTTTCTGTCTCCGAATCACCGTCGGAACTATCCCCTCCCGGCGTCTCCGGCCCGAGGCTGACGGTAAATCCTACGGAAGTACCTTCCGCCACTTCACTGCCCGGGCTGATCGTCTGGTTCATGACATACCCCGGTGTGATACTGCTGCTGTAGTCCTGCGTGACCTGTCCCACGCTGAGCCCGGCATCCTTCAATGCCTGCTCCGCCTGCTCCTGGGTCATTCCTGCCGTAAGGTTTGGCACTGAAACAGTCTTTGTCTCTGGTCCGAGACTCACCACATAGCTTACCGTGCTTCCCTGCGCCACCTCACCGCTTTCGGGAGACTGAGAGATAACCTCCCCTGCCGGCTTATCGCTGTACTGTTCTGAAGCGCTTCCGACCAAACCTGCACTTCTAAGGGCTGCTTCTGCATCTGAAGCCTGTTTGCCGACAATCTGAGGCACCGATACTTTCTTCTGCTCCGGTCCGAGACTGATCACGATCGTTACTTCTGTTCCTTCTTCTACCTCGGAACCTTCGTCCGGACTGACGGACATGACACGTCCTTCTTCTATATCATCGCTGAAGTCTGAATCTTTCTTGACTACCAGTTTTGCATCTTCGATCGCCTTCTCAGCTGCCGCCTCTTCCATTTTGACCACCTCAGGAACGATCGTTGTCTTTGTCTCCGGACCTGTGCTGACGACGACTTCGATCGTCGTATGTTCATCAACCATCTCTCCATCGCCCGGATCCTGGCTTATGATCTCTCCCTCGTCATATTTATCAGACGCTTCTCTCCCTGAGACGCGCATTCCGAGATTCTTGTCATTCAGCTCGTCCTTTGCTTCCTCTTCCGTCATTCCCCGCACATCCGGAACCTCAACCTTTTCTTCCTTTGTGGCTGTGATGCCGGGACCGCTGAAGATGCCGACTGCATTCCCCACAAGAAAGATTACGAGAAGCGCAACGATCACTCCCGCCACGATCAGCAGGATACGCATGATCTTCTTCGTATCAGGATTTACATCCTTCTTCTTCCTCCGCTCCTCCTGATAATCATCCTCATCCTCGTCGTCCTCGTCCTCGTCGTCATACTCATCTTCATCATATTCATCATCGTCATATTCATCATCGTCGTCATCATATCTCTGCTTCTGAAGCTGTTCCAGTTCCTCCGTTGACATGACGACTGTCCGGTCGTTATCCGGCGCTGCCGCGCCGATGCTCCCCGTGATGACAAAATCTCCGTCCGGATCCACAAGCGAACGCTTCAGATCCAGAAGCAGCGACTCGCAGTCATGATATCTGCGCTCCGGATTCTTCTGGGTACATTTCATGATGATGCACTCCAGACTGTACGGAATATCCGGCACCTCTTTGGACGGCGCAGTAATCTCCTCCTGAAGATGCTTCAGCGCCACGCTGACAGTGGAATCTCCGTCAAACGGAACGTGCCCGGTCACCATCTCATACATGGTGATCCCGGCGGAGTAGATATCGCTCTTCTCATCCACATGTCCGCCCCGCGCCTGCTCCGGCGATGTATAATGAACCGACCCCATGACGCTCGCACTGATCGTCTGAGTAGACGTAGTCGCCCGGGCGATACCGAAATCGGTTACCTTCACTTTTCCTTCTTTTGATATAATGATATTCTGCGGTTTGATATCCCGATGGATAATGTGACGGTTGTGGGCTGCCTGTATACCCGTAACCATCTGAATTGAAATGCTGATGGTCTCCTTGGCCGAAAGCCTCCCCTTCTTCTGGATATAATCCTTCAGAGTGATCCCTTCAACCAGCTCCATGACCATATAGTAAAGCCCGCGGTCCTGGCCCACATCATAGACGTTGACCACATTCGGATGCATCAGCCCCGCCGCCGCCTGTGCCTCACTCAAAAACTTCTGGATAAATACCTGATCTGAACGGTAGTCGCTTTTTAAAACCTTGATCGCCACGTACCGGTTCAGCTTGTGATCCTTGCCTTTGTATACGTCCGCCATGCCACCGGACCCGATCCGGCCGAGGATCTCATACCTTTTCCCTAAAAAAACGCCTTCTTTGATCATACACTCACCTCATCTGCAAACGGCTCAACCAGTACTACCCCTATATTATCCGTACCGCCGTTCTCTTTTGCCGCTTCAACCAGAGACTGGCCTGCCTCAACGATGTCGCGGCTCCCCTGCACGATATGGAAGAGTTCCTCATCCTCAACCATATTGCTCAGGCCGTCTGTGCACATCAGAATGATGTCTCCCCTTTTCAGACGGTGCTCATAAAAGTCAACATCCACGTCGGCCTTGGCGCCGATCGCTCTGGTGATAATATTCTTATCCGGGTGATGCTTCGCCTCCTCCGGCTTGATCCCGCCGAGCCTTACCATCTCTTCCACAAGAGAATGGTCCTTGGTAAGCTGCTGTATTCCCTGATTGATCAGGTACAGCCGGCTGTCGCCCACATTTGCGAAATACATCATCTGGTTTACAATGGTCGCTGCCACGACAGTCGTACCCATGCCCTTTAAGTGTGCGTCGCGGGACGCCTCCTTTATGATCTCCCGGTTCGCCGTCTTGATCGCGCCCACAAGGACTCTCTCAATGTCCTCGCCCTCGCTTCTCTCAAGCTCGCGCTTCAACACTTCTACCGTATACTTGGAGGCATAGTCGCCTGCCTGGTGGCCGCCCATACCGTCCGCCACAACGAACAGATTGCGGAGAATACCCAGCGGTCTGTCTGTTGCATAGACATAATCCTGATTCACCTGTCGTACCATTCCAACGTCTGTAATTGAAAATGTCCTCATAATTTTCTCCTTATTCTCTGTCAGTTTTCACATAGCGGCGTCTGAGCTGACCGCAGGCCCCGTCGATATCAGAGCCCATTTCCCTTCTTATAGTAACATTTATTCCGCTTTTTTCAAGTTTATTTTTGAAATTCAGGGCATTTTCCCTGCTCGGGCGCACAAAATCCCGCTCCTTCACCGGATTGACCGGGATCAGATTAAGATGACAGTTTCTCGGCCGCAGCAGCGCCGTCAGCTCCCGCGCATCTTCCTCCGTATCGTTCACTCCATGGACCAGGCTGTACTCGAACGTCACCCGCCTGCCGGTCTTTTGGAAATATTCATCGCACGCATCCAGCACTTCCGAGAGGTCATACTTGTTCGCCACCGGCATGAGCCTCCTGCGCTTCTCCTGGGTGGAGCCGTGCAGGGACAGGGCAAGCGTGATCTGGAGATCCTCGTCCGCCAGCTTCCGTATGCCGGGCACGATCCCGCAGGTGGATACTGTTACACTCCGCTGGCTGATGTTCAGCCCGTGTTCATCCGTCAGGAGCCGGATAAACTTAACGAAATTATCATAGTTGTCCAGCGGTTCGCCCGTACCCATAACGACCACATTGGACACTCTCTCCCCGGTGATCTTCTGGATCTGGTAGACCTGCCCCAGCATCTCGGAAGCGGAAAGATTTCTCTGAAGTCCGCCGATGGTAGACGCGCAGAACGCGCACCCCATCCTGCACCCCGCCTGAGACGAAATGCAGACTGAATTGCCGTGCTTATACCGCATCAGTACACTCTCCACCACATTGCCGTCATACAGCCGGAAAAGGAATTTGTTGGTGCCGTCCAGCCTGGACACCTGCCGTTCAAGCATCTCCACCGGGAGGATAACATACTCTTCTTTCAGCCTCTCCCGAAGCTTTTTCGACAGATTGGTCATCTCGTCAAAGCTGTCCGCAAGCTTCACATGCAGCCATTCATAGATCTGTCCGGCGCGGAACGCCTTCTCTCCCATTTCCTCCACTTCAGCTTTCATCTCATCATATCCAAATGCGCGGATATCCTTTTTCATTGTGTTTCCTTCCCCTGTCTCTGTTGTTCTTCCTCCTGTGGCGCACGCTTCACCAGCCTGGCGATGAAGAATCCGTCGCATCTATGTACTCCCGGGAGAAGCTGGAGGCATCCCTTCTCCTGGACGCTGTCCCTCAGTTCCAGGCACAGGCGGTCTCTGATGCCGTCCTGTTCAAACCCGGGGTATTCTTCCAGGAACCAGTGTACATTGTCGATATTCTCCGCCGGGTTCACCGTGCAGGTGCTGTACAGGAGCACCCCGCCGGGCTTCACATACCTCTGTACACAGCTTAAGATCTGCCGCTGCAGCTTCACCAGCGCTTCCGTTCCCTCCGGGGACGCCTTATATCTGAGGTCCGCCTTTTTCCCCAGGACGCCCAGTCCGGAACAGGGGAGATCCGCGATCACAAGATCCGCTTTCTCCTCGAATTCCTCGTCGAACACCGCAGCGTCCCACACTTCTGCATCAATATTTTCAAGCTCCGCCTGCTCGATGTTCTCGCGGATCAGATCAACCTTCTTCTCCGTCAGATCTCTTGCCTGCACATGTCCGGTTCCTTCCATCCGTTCTGCCGCATGGAGCGCTTTTCCGCCCGGCGCGGCACACACATCGAGCACCTCCGCCCCCTTAGGCGGGTCCGCAAGCTCCCCCGCCAGCATGGAGCTGACGTCCTGCACTGCAAAAAGGCCGTCCCGGAATGTCTCAAGCCCGTCCAGATAATCATACCCTGCAATCTCAAAGGCATAAGGCAGGTATGGATGAGGCGTCACCCGGACGCCTTCTTCCTCCAGACGTTTCTTCAGCTCCTCCGGGGAAATGCGGTCCAGACGGCAGCGGATCGTCAGCGGCTTTTCCTTCTGAAAATCTTGCAGCATCGTCTCGATCACTTCCCTGCTGTAGCTCTTCTTCCAGAGCTCCAGGATCCACTCCGGGCAGGAATACCGGATTGAAAGCGCCTTCAGGCCTCTGGACGGGTATTCCACCTGTTCCAGGCCTCTTGCCGTGCTCCTGAGCACGCCGTTGACATACCCCTTCAGTCCGGAGAACCCCTTTCTCACCGCCAGGTTCACAGCCTCGCTGCACACCGCACGGTCAGGGACAGAGTCCATATATTTCAGCTGATACACCGCACTTCTTAAGATATTGCGGATGACCGGCTTCATCTTCTTTACTTTTACTTTGGAAAACTGATCAAGGATGTAGTCGATCTCGATCATGTGCTCCAGCGTGCCCTCTGTCACCCGGGTGATAAAGGCTCTCTCCCGCTTCTCGAGATACTGATATTTCTCCAGCACTTCTCTGAGCACCACATGGCTGTATGCACCGTTCTCCGTCACTTCCATGAGGACCGCAAGCACGATCTCCCGTTCATTCACCGGTTTAGTCATTCCTTCTTCTTCCTCCTATGATGATCAGACGCAGGAACTGCAGGATCATGGATGCCGCGCCTGCCACATAGGTGAGTGCAGCCGCCCTGAGGACCTTCTTTACATCCCCCACTTCCTCCGGATATAGCATTCCCGATGATTCGAGCACTCTGACCGCCCGGCTCGAGGCGTTGAACTCCACCGGAAGCGTTACGATCTGAAAAAGCACCGCCGCCGAAAAGAGCAGGATCCCCAGATTGATGAGCAGGCCCGACATCTGGCTGTTCATGAGCAGGCCGATCAGGATCAGCGGCCAGGACAGCGCCGAGCCGAAATTCGCCACAGGGACAAGGGCTCCTCTGATCGAGAGCGGCGCATATCCAGCCGCATGCTGTACCGCGTGCCCGCACTCATGCGCGGCAACGCCGATCGCCGCGACAGAGGACGAGTTATATACGGTGTCGGAAAGCCCCAGCGTCTTCTTTCCCGGATTGTAGTGGTCCGTCAGGTTTCCCGGGATATGGATCACCTGCACATCGTAAATCCCGTTCCGCCGCAGGATCCTCTCCGCCGCCTCCTTCCCGGTCATGCCCGAGTGGCTCCTGACCCGCGAATAACGCGAAAACACGCTGTTCACCCGGCCGGATGCGGCCATACAGATGACCACGCCGATCAGAACAAGTAAATACGTCCAGTCATAGTAATAGTAAAACACAGCATCCTCCTCCTGAGATCTTCAAATCCTGCGCTGAAGCTCCTGTCACTGCGCGCGTTCTTCCCGCGTAAAAACAGTTCCTTCTTCCAGCGCATACCCCCTCAGGAATGCACCTGTCTCCATCCTTTTCTTTCCCGGGATCTGCAGCTCATATACCCGCAGGATCCCGCTTCCGGTCTGTACTGTGAAATCATTTTTCCCGACAGAGATCACAGTCCCCGGCTCTTTCTCACCCGCGCCTTCTCCTTCTGCCTTAGCCCGCCAGATCTTCACCACTTTTCCGTTCCAGTGGGTATAGGCGCTGGGCCAGGAATTCAGTCCACGCACAAGGCGCTCGATGCGGACCGCCGGCTGACTCCAGTCGATATCTCCCATCTTCTTGTCCAGCATCTTCGCATACGCGGTCGGGCTCTCTCCCTGTTTCTCGAAAACCGCAGTCCCATTCTCAACTGCCTCAAGCGTCCTGACGCAGAGCGCTGCGCCCGCCGCTGCCAGCTTGTCGTGGAGCGTCTCTCCGGTCTCATCCTCATCCACCGGTACTTCTGTCTTCATGATCATATCGCCGGTATCCAGGCCTTCGTCCATCTGCATAGTCGTGACACCTGTCACCTTCTCGCCTTCGATGATCGCCCACTGGATCGGCGCCGCTCCCCGGTATTTCGGGAGCAGGGATGCATGTACATTGATGCATCCGTAGGGTGTAAGCTCCAGGATCGTCTTCGGCAGGATCTGCCCGAAAGCAATGACTACCATCACATCTGCGTTGTACTTCTTCAGCTCCTCCACACACTCCGGATCACGGATCCGTTTCGGCTGGTAGACCGGGATCCCATGGCGCTGCGCCGCCGCCTTCACAGGGGTCGGCTGCATTTCCTTTCCCCGTCCCTTCGGTTTGTCCGGCTGAGTTACTGCGAGACACACATCATGTCCCGCCTCCACAAGAGCCTCCAGAGTCCCTACGGAGAAATCCGGAGTTCCCATAAAGATAATCCTCATCAATTATTCCTCCGTTCCTTCTTCCTCTTCCTCTTCCTCATACGTCACATCGTGGAGACCGTCCTCTGCCATGTCCACGTAGAGTCTGCCGGACAGATGGTCGATCTCATGGCAGAATGCCCTGGCTAGGAGTCCTTCTCCCTCCAGCTCGACCGGCTCCATCTCCTGGTTGAGCGCCCGAACCTTCACATGGCTCGGCCTTGTGACAATGCCCCATTTTCCCGGGACACTCAGGCAGCCCTCTTCTCCGGTCTGCTCACCGGACGTCTCGATGATCTCCGGGTTGATCAGAACGATGGGGCCTTCTCCCACATCGATGACCACGATCTGCTTGAGTATCCCCACCTGGGGCGCCGCCAGTCCGACACCGCATCTGTCATACATGGTCTCCAGCATATCCCCGATCAGGATCTTTGTCCGAAGACTCATCTTCTTAACTTCTTTGCACTGTTTTGTCAGTATCTCGTCTCCGATTTCTCTTATCTGTCTGATTGCCATAACTTTCTCCTTCTCACCTTTCTCTGTCTATGAAATTCCCATCGGATTAAAATCAAACTGGATCCGCATCTTGTCAAATCCGGAATTCAGATCAATATACTGCTCCAGTCTGTCCTTTATCCCTGTCAGTGTATCATATTCCGGTGCTTTTATGTAGAGCACACGTCTGTATATATCTTTTATCTTATCCACTCCCGGACTTGCAGGTCCGATAACCGCAGCTTCCGTCTGCCTGGCCACCCGGAGCGCGTACTCCTTTAGATAATGGCAGCCCTTCTCCAGAAGCGCTTCATCCCCGCAGGAGACGAGAACCGCCATCAGGTTCTCCACCGGGGGATATCCCATCAGATCCCGGTAGCGGATCTCTTCCTCGTAGAACGCCTCATAATCCTGAGCCGCCGCCGTGACGACAGCATAATGCTCCGGACTGTATGTCTGGATCACCACCTGCCCCGGCCGTTCTCCCCGTCCGGCTCTTCCCGCCGCCTGGGTCAGAAGCTGGAACGTCCGCTCCCCGGAACGATAATCGTCCGTATAGAGGGACATATCCGCCGCCAGCACACCGACCAGCGTCACATTCGGGAAATCATGTCCCTTCACGATCATCTGGGTGCCGACCAGAATATCCGCCTCCTCATTTGAAAAGGCGGACAGGATCTTCTCGTAAGAATCCTTCTGCCGGGTCGTGTCCATATCCATGCGGAGCACCCGCGCCTCCGGGAACATTTCCTTTACGATCTCTTCGATCTGCTGGGTCCCGGCCCGGAATTCCCCGATATGGCGGGAACCGCACTCCGGGCATACTGTCACTTTCGGCTGTGTATAGCCGCAGTAGTGGCACACCATGCGCCCGTCCCGGTGCACGGAGAGAGACACGCTGCAGTGCGGACATTTCACCACATGGCCGCACTCTCTGCAGGAGATGAATCCCGAGTATCCCCGCCGGTTCAGGAAGAGCATGATCTGTTCTTTCCGCTCCAGTCGGTCCGCCATCAGCTCCTGCAGCCTCCGGCTTAAGATGGACCGGTTTCCCTCCCGCAGTTCCTGCCGCAGATCTACGATCTCCGCCTGCGCCATCTGCTGCATCCGGGAACGGTTCCGCATCTCCAGAAGCACATATTCCCCGCGCTTCGCCCTGTACATGGCTTCCAGAGACGGGGTTGCACTTCCCAGGACCACTCCGGCGCCCTCCATCTGCGCCCGCTTCACCGCGGTCTCCCTTGCATGGTATCTTGGTACCTGCTCGCTCTTGTAGGTTGGCTCGTGCTCCTCATCGATGACGATAAGCCCGAGATCCGGGAAGGGAGTAAAAAGGGCAGAGCGGGGACCGATCATCACGTCCACCTCTCCCGCCTTGGCGCGCATCATCTGATCATACCGCTCACCTGCGGAGAGCCTGGAATTCATGATCGATACCCGGTCTCCGAAACAGCGGTAGAAACGCATGACCGTCTGGTAAGTCAGCGCGATCTCCGGAATGAGCACGATCGCCTGCTTCCCCATCTCAACCACCGTGCGGATCATCTCCATATACACTTCCGTCTTGCCGCTCCCGGTCACGCCGTAGAGAAGATAGGTGTATCTCTTCCCCTCCCTGTAGTCTTGCCTGAAACAGCCGATCACATTCTGCTGTTCTTCTGTGAAAATGATCTCCTGCCGTTTCTGTTCTGTCTCTTTCACGGGGTTGCGGTAGACCTGTTTCTCCTCAAGCACAATCACGCCCTGTTCTTCCAGGGCGCGGATCACATTCAGAGTGATATTCAGTTTCTTTGTCACAAGCTCATATTCCAGCACAGGATCGTCCAGCAGAGCCGCAAGCAGCCTCGCTCTCGCCTTCTGGTTCTTCTCCAGATAGAACGCAAGCTTTTCTTTCCCCTCCTCCTCCGAAAGGAGCAGCCTTACACGCCGTTTCACACGCGCGTTCTCTTTCTGCCGGATGGGCAGCACGGTCTTGAGCGCCCGGATCATGGTACCGCCGTAATGTTCCTTCATCCAAGCCGCAAGGGCGATAAGCTTTGCCTCAATGGCCACGCCCTCCCTGGAAATATCCTCAATCTCCTTTACCTTTGACAGGTCATAGTCACAGGTCTCCGAGAGCGCTGTCACATAACCCTTTGTCCTCCGGTCTGCCTTTCCGAAAGGGACGATCACTTCCATCCCCGGCCTGAGCTCCGCCTCCAGGCGCTCTGGTATCCTGTACTGAAAGATCTTGTCCAGTTTTTCATGTTGTATATCTACGATAATGTCTGCAAACACACGATCACACCGTTCCCTGCTGCTGATTTTCCTCTTTCTTCTCTTCCTTCAGCTCTTCCAGGACTTCCGCGATCAGGACCCGCTCATCCATGGGATACTTGACTCCCCGGATCTCCTGGTAATCCTCGTGTCCTTTTCCCGCGAGCACGATCACATCCCCTGGCTGTCCATGCGCGATGGCATACTTGATCGCTTCCTTCCGGTCACAGATCTCCACATATTTTCCGTCTGTCTTTCCGATTCCGATCTTGATATCGTCAATGATCGCCTGGGGCTCTTCGAATCTCGGATTATCAGATGTGATGATCGTCAGGTCCGCCAGGCGTCCTGACACCTCGCCCATCTCGTACCTCCTGTCTTTCGAGCGGTTTCCCCCGCAGCCGAAGAGACAGACAAGACGCTTCGGATGATATTCCTTCAGCGTGGTCAGCAGGCTCTCCAGGCTCATGGCATTGTGCGCATAATCGATCATCAGCGTAAAGTCATCGGAGACTTTGACCATCTCGATACGCCCTTTCACCTTCGCCTTCTTCAGCGCATCCTTGATCTTCTCCACCGGCACCTGGAAATGCCGGCACACAGAGATGGCGGTCAGTGAGTTGTAGACGCTGAACTTGCCGGGGATATCGATCTCCACGTCAAAGTCCATCAGCCCTGCCACATGGTATGCCACTCCCAGGTATCCCGGCCTGGATACAAGCTGTACATTCTCCGCGCGCAGGTCCGCTTCATCTGAAAATCCAAAGGTTTCGATCCTGCAGGTTGCCCCCTGGAAAACGTCTCTGAAATATTTGTCGTCCACGTTCGCGATCCCCAGCCTGCACTGCTTGAACAGAAGTCCCTTGCAGCGCTTATAATCGTCAAAATCCTTGTGCTCGTTGGGGCCAATATGATCGTGTCCCAGATTGGTGAAGATCCCGATCTCAAACGGGATTCCCGCAGTACGGTTAAGCATCAGTCCCTGGGAAGACACTTCCATGACCACACTGTCGCATCCTTCCTTCACCATCTCTGCAAAATACTGGTGGATCGTATAGGACTCCGGCGTGGTATTGGCGGCGGGAATCCTCCGTTCGCCGATGATTGCCTCTATGGTCCCGATCAGGCCCACCTTGTGTCCCACACTCTCCAGAATAGACCGGATCATATAGGTGGTCGTCGTCTTTCCCTTCGTCCCTGTGATCCCGATGATCTTCAGCTTCTCCGCCGGGTACCCGAAATACGCCGCCGACATGAGCGCGAGTGCATATCTGGTGTCAGGCACCCGGATGACCGTCACATCCTCCGGCACCTCCACATCCTTCTCCACAACGAGCGCCGCCGCGCCTTTCTCCGCCACATCCGCTGCAAACTTATGTCCGTCAGAGACCGCACCGCTGATGCACACAAAGACCGAGCCGGGCTCTACTCTGCGGGAATCATTTACCAGCGTTGTCACTTCAGCCGAATCGCTGCCCTGAACTACTTCATACTCCAGTCGTTCCAACAATTTATTTAATCTCACGGTTAAAGTCCTCCTGTTTTCCATCTGTGGTTACTGTTCACGCTTAGCCGCCTCCTACATGCAGGCATGGCGCTGCAGTTTCCTATCCATGCGTGCGGTGCGAACAGTAACTATCTGTGATATAGAATACCACAATCCGCCCTCAGATGCACGGATTTTTCTGGACAAACGGTATACGATAATATATCATAAGAAAGCTGACTCTGACTTTAACCTGATAAAAAAAGATTAGGAAAGAGAGGAACTCAACATGTTCACAGATTTTATCAACGCACTGAGCGATCTGCTCTACAGCCGTATTCTGATCGTCCTGCTGCTCGGGACCGGCATCTACTTCTCGGTACGGACAAGATTCGTCCAGTTCCGTCTGTTTGCCGAGTCCATCCGCGTCGTGGCGCAGCCCAACACAGAGGGGAACGGGCTGTCTTCCTTCCAGGCGCTGATGGTATCCACTGCTTCCAGAGTGGGGACAGGCAATATTGCGGGCATCTCCACTGCCATCTGTCTCGGCGGCGCCGGGGCCGTGTTCTGGATGTGGCTCACCGCCATTCTCGGAAGCGCATCCGCCTTTATCGAGAGTACGCTGGCACAGATCTATAAGAGGAAAGCGGAGGACGGGAGCTCCTACGGCGGTCCCGCCTACTATATCCAGGCAGCGCTGAAACAGCACTGGATCGGCGTTCTGTTCGCTGTCTTTCTGATCCTGACCTATATGGGCGGTTTCAACCTTGTGGCGTCCTTCAATATTGCAGACTCCTTCCGGGCATACGGATTCTTTGACGAATCCTCCACACCGCTCATCGTGGGCATCATCCTCGCCCTTGTCTTCGCCCTGTGTATCTTCGGTGGAAACAGACAGATCTCGCGGATCACGGAAATACTGGTTCCTGCAATGGGGATCTTCTATCTCGCAGTGGCGCTGTTCATCGTAGCGACACACTATGAACTGATCCCGCAGATGTTCCGGGATATCTTTACAAACGCCTTTGACTTCCGTGCGATCTTCGGCGGGTTCGCCGGCTCCTGCGTCATGAACGGTATCAAGAGGGGACTGTTCTCCAACGAGGCCGGCGTGGGATCGGCTCCGAATGCGGCGGCAAGCGCCTCCGTCTCCCACCCGGTGAAGCAGGGACTTGTGCAGATGCTTTCAGTATTCATCGACACCATCCTGATCTGCTCCGCGACGGCTTTCATGCTCCTCTGCTCAGGCGTGGCGCCCAGCGACGAGCTCAAGGGAATGCCCTGGGTCCAGGCGGCAGCCTCTGAGTCTCTGGGTGGATTCGGTACGATCTTCATCTCCATCGCGCTCTGCCTGTTCGCCTTCACTACACTGATCGGCAACTTCTACTATGCGGAGATGGGACTGAAGTACCTCTGCGGAAAAACTCCGGGCAGAGCTCTCCTGAACACCTTCCGCATCATCGCCGCAGTGATCGTCCTCGCCGGCTCCGTCATGGAATTCGGCCTTGTGTGGAGCACCGCGGACGTACTGATGGGATTCATGGCGATCATCAACCTGCCCGTGATCATCATTCTCGGCGGTCCCGCCATCCGCTGCATGAAAGACTACGTCAAGCAGAAAAAAGCCGGGAAAAATCCCGTGTTCAAGGCATCGGACATCGATCTCAGAGACAAGACCGACTTCTGGAATTAAGAAGACGAAATGAGGCTTTCTTTTACAGATAAAGCTCCATCCCGCAGGTAATGTCATATCGCAAAACCGTTCCGCTCTACCTCAAAGATTCGAATGGATGTAACACCGGAGGCAAATGTTCGTTCAATGGAACTCCATTTGCTTCCGCCTAACATCCAAAACGAATGCTTTTCGGAACGCTCTCACTTTATGTTTTGCTCACATGACATTACCTGCGGGATTACTTTATCTATAACAGAAAGTCCGTTTCGCAAAAAAGAAGACGCACCCTGCCGGACATCTTTCAAATCCGCAGGGATGCGTCATTTTGACAAATTTCTGCAATGATGCACTTCTTTAGAAATGTTCTTTTCGAATAAGTCTTTCCTCCGTTAAAAGCGTAAATTTCATACTGAGAAAGCCGACGCGGCAGACTGCCCGCTGCGTGAGCAGATGCGATAAGCGGAACGTTCCGAATACACCTGGTTCTGTCTGTTAAGAAGGAAATGCGAGTCCCTTTGGACGAGTATTTCCCTTCTGTTACAGACATTCCAGGGGATGAGGTAGAGTGAAGCGTGCACTGCGATGCAGCGGGCAGTCTGCCGCGGTCTGATTATCCATATAAAATTTACGTTTTTGACAGCGGAAGAGATTTATCCGCAAAAGCCTCATTTCGTCACGCAATCTTTCTCCCTATGGAGGTCCTCCGCAGGACCCACACGCATGCGAACGATACAGCGGCGATGCTGATGATCAGGGCGGGCACGGCGATCCATGCGGTCAGGTCAGTGGGTTCCATGTATTTCTTGTAGTTGTCCAGGAAAAGGATGTGGATCAGATAAATCCCAAAAGAGCATCCGCAGAAGAGATCAATGATCTTCTTCGCCTTTTCCGAGGGATTGAATTCTGACTTTTTCAGCCTTATGACAAACAGGAAAAAGGCGGCTCCCGCCAGGACAAGGAAGGGGCTTCCATATTCAAGCGCTCTCTCATAATGTTCGCCCGTGAGCGCCGTGACGCCCCATGTGATACCGAAAGTGGCTGCCATGCATACGGCAAATACCGCTGCGGTGACCCGCTGGCTGATCCGGATATGCTTTCTGTACTTATAGAGATAATATCCGATGAACACAAAGTAAGAATAAACACGGTCTCCGATGATCGGGATGTCGTAATACGCCTCTCCGTCCTGAAGAGCCACAATGTAGTTGAAAATGACCGCTGCCGTGATCACAATGAGAAATGCCTTCTCCATCGTCAGATCCATATTGCGGCACATGATCTGGAAAAAAGGCAGCACGAAATAGATCGGTATCATGGCGTAGAGGTACCAGAGATGCGCCTCGGTGGGCACATACAGGATCTGCCTGAGATCATACCCTGTCCCCATATAATACACATTCCAAAGATAGTAGACGACACTCCACACGACAAGCGCCAGAAAAAAGTGCAGAAGCCTTTTTATGTGTTTGCGCAGGGGTTCATCCCTTCCCAGAAGGAGCGCGCCCGTGATCATGAAAAAGCAGGGAACGCTCACTCTGGAGAGCGTGTCAATGACAAGGGCAAACAGATACTCCCCGGTCGTCACTTCTCCGTAGGCACGACAGAAATAGTTTGTCACATGGATTGCAATGACCATGAGGAAGGCTGCCATCCTGATCAGCTCCAGATTATAATTTCTCTCCTTCATGATCTTCTGCGCTGCCGCAGTGCTCTGATTTCTCTTTCTCCTCATCTGCGCCCACCTCTCTCTTCCATTCCCGGGTCTTCCGCCCTGTTTCTTCCGGCTCTTCCCCTTCTGCCCAGGTCTTTTCCGCCTTTCTTCATAAGGCTCGCCTTGACGACCGCCCCTTCTCCGTAGCGGCTGTTGAGTTCATCCAGAGCTTTCTTCAGCTTCCTGTGCTTCTCGTCGGGCTCTTTCGGCAGTTCAATGTCAAAGATCGTAAGCTGTTCCGGCTCTGTCTCATCCACAAGCTTTGAGGTACGGATTCCCAGAAGGCGTACAGGCTCGCCGCTCCATATTTCCCGGAAAAGGCTGCATGCCGTCTGGTACAGGATGTCCGGATCGCTGGACGGTCTCTCCAGTTGTGTCTGATGTGACACCGAGCGGAAATCATAGTACTTGATCTCCATGCTCACCATCCCCGCCTTCTGCCCGGCCTTCTTCAGCCGTCTTCCCACGCTGTCCGCAAGCTCCCTGAACACGGGACACGCCTCCTCATAGGTGGCGGCGTCCTCCGACAGAGTGGTGGAATTTCCGATTCCCTTTGCCTGCTCTGGCTCCGCCTGGACGACGTCTGTTCCGATCCCGTTGGCGAATTCCCAGAGCATCTTCCCGTGACTTTTCAGATGGAGCGTGATGAGCCGGGGATCCGCCTGCGCCAGATCCCCAATGGTATTGATCTCCAGCTTCTTGAGCACTTCCACGCTGGACTTTCCCGCCATGTAGAGTTCCCCGATGGGAAGGGGCCACATCTTCTCCCTGATCTCTTCCGGGAAAAGAGTATGTATCCGGTCCGGCTTCTCAAAATCTGAGGCCATCTTCGCCAGAAGCTTGTTGGTGGAGATCCCGATATTTACCGTAAACCCGAACTTCTCTCTGATTCCGTCCTTGATCTCCAGCGCTCCGTCAATGGGTGAATTCCAGCGGTCCGCAATGGATGTAAAATCCATGTAGCACTCATCCACGCTGACCTGCTCGATCTCTTTCGTAAATGTCCGAAGATATTCCATGAGAAGCCTGCTCTTCTCACGGTACATTCTGTGATCCGGCGGAGCCGTCACAAGATTCGGGCACTTACGAAAGGCATTCGCAACAGGTTCCCCCGTGCGGATGCCATACCGTTTTGCCGCAGTGGATTTGGCGAGCACGACCCCATGGCGGGACTTCTGGTCCCCGCCGATGATGGCCGGTATCTCGCGCAGATCCACTGTCGAGCCGTTCTTCAGTTGTTCTACCGCTGTCCAGCTGAGGTAAGCGGAATTCACATCTATATGAAAGATGATCGATGCCATACGGCAGCCCTTCTTTACTCTGTAGCGGCGATCTGCCCTTTGACCGACGCCTGAAGCTTTCCGTCTGCCACGTCGATGAGGATCGTGTCCCCGCGTCCCACATTGCCCGCCAGGATCAGCCTTGCGGCAAGAGTCTCTACATTCTTCTGCAGATATCTCTTCAGAGGTCTCGCACCGTACATCGGATCATATCCGCCATCCACGACAAAATTCTTCGCCGCATCGGTCAGTTCAACGCGAAGCTCTCTCTCTGTCAGACGCTTATTGACGTCAGCTATCAGTAAGTCAATGATGGCATGAATATTGTCTTTCGTCAATGGCTTGAACATAATTATCTCGTCCAGACGGTTCAGGAACTCCGGTCTGAAATGTGCTTTCAAATCGTTCATTGTAAGCTCCTGGCACTTCTCATCCAGTGTTCCGTCCTCCCGGATCCCCTCCAGCAGGTAGTTGGCACCGATGTTGGACGTCATGATCAGGATCGTATTCTTGAAGTCCACGGTCCTTCCCTGGGAATCCGTGATCCGCCCGTCGTCAAGCACCTGAAGGAGTACATTGAACACGTCCGGATGGGCTTTCTCGATCTCATCGAACAGGACTACCGAGTACGGTTTTCTCCTGACAGCCTCGGTGAGCTGTCCGCCCTCGTCATAGCCTACATATCCCGGCGGCGCTCCGATCAGTCTGGACACGGAGTATTTCTCCATGTACTCACTCATATCGATACGCACCATATTGTTCTCATCGTCGAACAGGCTCTGGGCAAGCGCCTTGGCAAGCTCTGTCTTGCCGACTCCGGTAGGTCCGAGGAACAGGAACGAACCGATCGGCTTCGTCGGATCCTTGATTCCCGCCTTTGACCGGATGATTGCCTCTGTGACAAGCTCTACGCCTTCATCCTGGCCAATGACACGTTTGTGCAGCTCATCGGCAAGATGGAGCGTCTTGGTCCTCTCACTCTCATTGAGTTTTGCCACCGGGATTCCTGTCCAGCGGGAGACGATCCGTGCGATCTCATCATCTGTCACGGCTTCATGGACAAGAGACAGGTCTTTTTCCTTGACCTTCTCTTCCTCTTCCTCCAGCTGTTTCTGGAGCTGAGGCAGGCGTCCGTACTGGAGCTCTGCCGCTTTGTTCAGATCATATTCTCTCTGCGCCTTCTGGATGTCCTTGTTGACCTGCTCGATCTCCTCACGGATCTTCTGGACGCGCTCAACGGATTTCTTCTCATTCTCCCACTGCACTTTCTTGCCCGCATACTCTTCCTTCAGTCCGGCAAGTTCTTCCTGGAGATGCTCGAGGCGCTCTTTACTCAGGCGGTCCTCCTCCTTCTTGAGCGCTTCCTCCTCGATCTCAAGCTGCATCACACGCCGCCTTAACTCATCCAGCTCCGTCGGCATGGAATCCAGCTCCGTCTTGATCAGGGCACACGCCTCATCCACAAGGTCGATCGCCTTGTCCGGAAGGAAACGGTCGGAGATATAGCGGTGGGACAATGTCGCCGCAGCCACAAGGGCGCTGTCTGTGATCTTGACGCCATGGAACACCTCATAGCGCTCCTTCAGTCCTCTCAGGATCGAGATGGCATCTTCCACGCTGGGCTCATCCACCATGACCGGCTGGAAACGCCGCTCCAGGGCAGCGTCCTTCTCAATATACTGACGGTACTCGTCAAGAGTCGTTGCGCCGATACAGTGCAGCTCTCCTCTCGCAAGCATAGGTTTCAGCATATTTCCCGCATCCATGGCACCGTCTGCCTTGCCGGCCCCGACGATGGTGTGGAGCTCATCAATAAAGAGGATGATCCTGCCTTCACTGTTCTTCACTTCCTCAAGGACAGCTTTCAGACGTTCCTCAAACTCGCCCCGGTATTTTGCACCGGCAACAAGCGCTCCCATATCAAGTGAGAAGATCGTCTTCTCTTTCAGCCCTTCCGGCACATCGCCGCTGACGATCCGCTGGGCCAGGCCTTCTACGACTGCGGTCTTACCTACACCGGGTTCACCGATGAGGACCGGGTTGTTCTTTGTCTTACGGGAGAGGATACGGATCACATTCCGGATCTCCTCATCACGCCCGATGACCGGATCCAGCTTCTGCTCTCTTGCCCGCTCCACCAGGTCCTGACCATATTTGTTCAGTGTGTCATAAGTCGCTTCCGGATTGTCGCTGGTCACTCTCTGATTTCCTCTGACCGTAGAAAGAGCCTGGAGGAATCCCTCCCGGCTGATGCCAAACTCACGGAAGATCTGTTTCATATCCCGGCTTGCATATTTTAAAAGCGCGAGGAAAAGATGTTCAACGGAAACATATTCGTCTCCCATCTGTTTTGCCTCGTCTTCTGCATGGATCAGAACATTGTTCAGATCCTGGCCGACATATGCCTGTCCGCCCTGTACCTTCGGGCGTTTTCCAATGGCCTGCTCCACTCTGTCGATGAAGAGCCGGCTCTGTATGCTCATTTTTTCAAGCAGCTTCAGGATCAGGCTGTCGTCCTGCGTCAGCAGAGCGTAGAGCAGATGCTCCTGGGCCAGTTCCTGGTTGCCGTTGTCCGCTGCGATCTTTTCACAGTTCTGGACTGCCTGCAGCGAATTCTGCGTAAATTTATTGATATTCATGGTCATCCCTCCTTGCTAACCACTACTTGTTTTCGTGTTCTATGAGCAATATAGCAAAACTTGTTAGCCACGTCAAGGATCGAGTGCTAATTCTTTTCTAAAAAATTTGTAAAAAAAGTCCTTTTCTCTATCCGGTGTTATCTTGACCTGTCCATTTCCTGATATTATAATGAGTAACAATATCTGCTTATGGAATGAGTAACACTTATCTGCATTGCGCACTTTCTCCTGCAAAATCATCACTCCCTGCTGCGCAGTGCCTTTAAACTTTATTTTGGGGTGTAACAAATGATTCGAATCGCGATCGTAGAAGATGAACAAAACTATATCGACAAGCTGAGTGAATATCTGAACCGATATAAAAAAGAATACGGCGAGCAGCTTTCCGTCACGGTTTTCCACGACGGAGACGAGATTTCTTCCGGATATAAGGCACAGTTTAACATCATACTGATGGATATCGAGATGAAGTTCGTAAACGGAATGTCCGCCGCGGAAGAAATCCGAAAGGTGGATTCTGAAGTCACCATCATCTTCATCACCAACACGCCGCAGTACGCTGTCCGGGGATACGAAGTTGGCGCCCTGGACTATATCCTGAAGCCGGTGCCGTACTTTACATTCAGCCAGAAGCTGAACCGCGCGGTCCAGAAGATAAAGAAGCGTAGCAAAATGTATTAGCCAAAGCAGGGCTTATAAGCTGTCTTGACTATTATAATGAGCGTCATGCTTTGAAGTTATGTTGAACCGCCGTATGCCGAACGGCATGTACGGTGGTGTGAGAGGGGAGAGAAAATCTCCCCTACTCGATTATGTATTACCTAAACAAAAAAATTTTAACTAATGCACCGATTACAATAATTAC
>ERZ1643246.520-NODE-520-length-49336-cov-41.421136_pt1 | contig 49336 bp, 35 predicted proteins | sample MGYA00579265_ERZ1643246 | MGnify/ENA primary metagenome ERZ1643246 (study PRJEB29033, sample SAMEA4952261) | chicken gut metagenome | biome: Broiler Chicken; feature: Gastrointestinal Tract; material: Caecum | place: Ireland | collected 2018 | study: Broiler... | reverse complement strand
TCAGTTGTCAAGTTTCGGTTGGAATCTCATCCATTGAGATTCCGAGAAGTTATTTATTTTTCCATCTGGTAAAAGTATATTATTATATTTTTGAAATCTCCATGCGATATATTACAAAAAATTTGTAATATTTTCTTATTTTTCTGTGTTTTTCTCTGTCATTTTATGTATTTTTCCAAAACTCAAATATCCGCAAAATGATTTAAAATACATACTCCGCAAGAATATCGTGAATAACCATATCTCTGCATCAAAAAAAGTTGCCCAGCAAAAACTGGGCAACAAATACCTTATATTATTTTGTCTGATCGGCAGGAAACACACCAATATCCTGCGCCGATATATTATTATTGCAGCCAAAAACTATCTTTTCTTTCTGTTCACGATTGCTGTCAGCGAAAAACCAATCAGCACAAATGCTCCAATCATCACTGCCGCTATAGCGCCTGTATTGGCTGTATCGCCTGTCTTGACCGAAGTCGTACCTGCAGTCTTCGTTCCCGCCGTGCTGTTTCCGGATGTATTATTGGAAGAGGTTACACCTGCTGTCAGAGTTCCGTCAATATCCTTGCTGCCACTGCTGTCTGACACCGTTGTATCGTTATTTTCTGCGGATGTAGTGCCGTCCGCTGCCGGAGCTGCCTTTACAAGTGCTGCAAGTGCGCTCTGAAGATCAGATACTGCTGTCTGTACTTCTTCTTCTGTCGCGTTCTCGTCTGCATAGACATCTTCTGCTGCTGCAAGAGCCGTTCTCATCAGCGCGAAGCTCTCTGCCTCGTATGCAGATTCATTCAGTCCGGATGCGCTCTGGATCAGTGCTGCGAGAGCATCCTTATTCGGTGTCAGCCGTATCTCGCTCATCTCTTTCAGAAGCGTTCTCCATGCCTGGTCTATGTCGCCCTGCATTGCGTTCTCGTCTGCATAAACATCGTTCGCTGCTGTCAGCGCTTCTTCGAAGCCGTCCAGTGTGCTCTCGATATACTTGCTGAGATCAAGGCCTTCCGCCATACGGATCACTGCCTCAAGATCAGACTTATCGCCCTGTTTGAAGGACAGATACTGCATCATAGTAATGATGTCGCTCCAGCTCTGATCTACCATTGCCTGCGTTACTGTGTAGTCGCCTGCATATACTCTGTCGAGGATTGCCTGTCCGTTTGCAACTGCTGCGTTGAATCTGTCTGTCACTGCCGGTACAACACCTTCTGTGTCTGCGGATGCCGCAAGCTCAAGTGCATACTCAAGAACATCCGTGTTAAGTGTTTCTTCCGGCTCTTCTTCCGGAGCATAAGTAAACTGGAAGTAATTAATATTAATATCCGAACAGTTAAAATACAGTCTCAACGTATGCTGCCCTTCTGTCAGATAAATCTCCTTCGCCTCCTGGGTCACCCAGTTCCACCATCCCCCTGTATGGCCGTGGACGAATGATGCAAGGACATCGCCGTCGCATTCCAGCTGATAGCTGTACTGTATATTTCCCGACTCATCAAGTGCTGCTGTTCGCGGCGCAAGAAGGTAGCGGCCGGATTTTTCCACATTCACTTTGAACAGGAGATAATTGCCGGTCTTCACTGTTCCGATGATCATTCCGTCCTCACCTTCCGGATCTTCCGGATCCTGGCTCGCCTCTGTAGTAAACTGTGAACCATACTTATAAATATTTGACGTCGCCTTCATCTTTGTCACGTCGCCCGACTGAGAAGCTTTGATCGTTGTGATCTGCACTTCAGGCTGTCCCGCAGAGTTCAGATCTGTCACCTGCAGGTCTTTAACGATGACCGGTGTCTCTGTCACATCCGCCGTACTCGTTCCGTCTCTGAGAGAACCCATTCCGTTCGCAGCATAGATCACAAGCTTAGGATCGTTCAATGACATGTTCTTCGTTCCCATATCAACAAAATCTGTGCCATTGACACTGAAACCAAAACTGTAGGTATCTCCCTCTTTTCTAATCTTGTAGAAGAAATCGTGGGTCTGTCCATCATTGGTATATGGACGGAGCAGCTCCATATTCGGAGCATCCGAAGATGCTGTACCGTTTGTCTCCTGGACATTTACAATGCCTTCCCAATTCCCCGCATTCCAGTCATTGCATTCATACTTAACGCCCACATAATTGTCCGGATCATCCATGACAAGAAGCCCGAACTGCTGGTACGCCTGTCCTCCTTCTACCTCAAAATTCAATGTTGCCACCGCTTCCCAGTCACCATATGCCGGCTGAGAAAGATAATTCTTTACATAGTTATCTTCTGATGTCTGATAAAACTGTCCAACCTGAGATGTGATCTGTACATATCCGTCTCCCTTTTCAAAATGCGTCTCGTCCGGATCATTCAGTGTCCAGAAATCTTTCAGCTCCGAACCTGCAAAGTCGTCACTATGCGGACGCAGCTCCTCTGACGGAATCTCATCCAGGTAGACCTTGTACTCTGTCGCCTGGTCATCCGACTCTGCGCGAACGACTGCATATCCATCGCACATTGTTACGGATGCACTGACGTTTTCAGGCGTCTCCGCAGTGATTTCCGTATCAGCCGCACTCTCTACCTTAACCGTATAGGATTTAATCGTCGGATAGAAGTTATAAATTTCTTCTCCGTTGACAGAAATACTGTTTACTTTCGCATAGACCGGATTCTCTCCTACCGGATCAAGATCAGCCTCGTTTGTAAAATAAATTCTGTATATTGTAGCACCGTTATCATTTGCTACACGGATTACAGCGCATCCTGATTCTGCAGTCGCCTGCGTGATCTCCACTTCACCCTCATCAGATTCTGCACTGACTTCCGGCATCCTGCTCAGGTCGCGCGTGAAAATCTTATACTCCTTTTTCAGCGGACTGAATATGTTCAGATTCTCCCCGTCGATCCGGATTCCCGACAGCACCGGTTTTTCCGGAGCTTTCACTGTATCCACGGCAAACCAGTCGCCTGTAGTTCCGGCATATTCTTCCGCATAAGTCGGAAGTCCGTTTGTTGTACGGTAATTTTCTGACTTCATCACAAAAGTCAGGACTCTCTTAGCCGTCCTCTGAAGTTCGCCAAGCGTAATTCCGGAATCAACCGTTCCTTCCGGACTTCCGCTGCTTACCCAGTTCTCATATGATTCTCTCAGAGACTGATCCGCATTGCCGGAACCGTAAGGCCCCTCCCCCGGCATAAGAAGATCTGTATTCGCACGCACCCTGTACGCATTATTCCAGGTATGCTCCATATAGTCACATGTACCTTCACGGATCCACCAGTCCGTCATAAGAACGCCTTCATATCCCCACTCATCCCGCAGGATTGTCTTCATCAGTTCATAATTGTAGTAAGCCCACTCTCCGTTCACCTTATTGTAGCTAGTCATAAGGTTGAGGGGCTTCGCTTCTTTGATGCAGATCTCGAATCCTTTCAGATACAGTTCCCTCTGTGCTCTCTCTGAGCAGCGGGAGTCATTATAATTTCGGTTTGTCTCCTGATTGTTCAGCGCAAAATGCTTCGGACAGGCAGATACTCCCTGCGACTGTACACCTTTCACATAATTTGCTCCCATGCGTCCTGTCAAAAGGGGATCTTCGGAAAAGTATTCAAAATTTCTTCCGCAGAGCGGATCTCTCTGGAGATTCATTCCCGGAGCAAGGATCACATCAGAACCGTTGAGCACCATTTCCTGTCCCACAAGCTGATAGAGTTCTTCCACCAGGTCATCATTCCATGTACTGGACAGACAGGTACCGATCGGAACAAGCGATGCAGAAGCTGTCAGGCGGATTCCCGACGGTCCGTCTGTTGTAGTCACAGGTACGACGCCTTTCTCTCTCAGACTCTCCGTTATACCTCCGTAAACCGCGGCATTTCCCGGTGCTCCGAGAGAACTTCCCATAGTGTAGTCTCCTCGGGTAAGGGCTTCCAGATCATCAAAATCAAGCTGTGCTACAAACTGGTCCAGCGTATATGTCCCATCATATACATCATTAAGAGTGATCACATCTTCTACATCGCTCTTGACCGCCGCGAGAAGTTCCGATTCGATCCGGTCGTGGAGATCGACCGTGGCAGTCGGGACCGGCTCATATTCGAGCACACCGTTATTGTTCACCATACGGTCATAGCCCTGCTCAACTGCATTCGCCTCTGTACACTGCTCTGTCACTCTCAGTTCCGGCTCCGTGTAAACTCCGACTTCCTTCGCATCTCTCACTGAATTTCCCACGTAGATCGGATACTCCCCGGCTTCCATTACATACGCTGATTTATGTCCGGTCTTGCCTGCATCGTCATAGGACGCCATCTGATCCGCTTTAAACGTCAACGTGATATCCTGCTGCTCGCCCGGTGCCAGTTCATTCGTCTTTGCATATGCAGCCAGGGACTTCTCCGCCTTGCCAAGCTCGCCCTGAGGGGCACCGTAATACACCTGTACAACTTCTTTTCCCGAATAAGTATCGCCGGTATTCGTAACAGTAACATCGACGCTGATGCTGCCATCCGACTCAGTCACATCTTTTGTATCAATTGCAAAATCAGTATATCCGAGTCCGTATCCGAAAGGATACATTACGCTGTCCTTGGCAAACGTCTCAAAATACCGGTATCCCACATAAATATCCTCTGCATAATTGTTATATTCTGTATTCCCGAAATTCGCAGCACTCGGATAATCTTCATAAGAATCCGCAATCGTCTGAGGCAGCTTTCCCGACGGAGCGACAGAACCGCTCAGCACATCTGCAACAGCATTTCCACTCTCCATGCCGCCCTGCCATACATACAGGATACTGTCCAGATTGTCATAGTCACTTACCCAGCTCATGTCGATCAGGGTTCCTACATTAAGCAGTACGACCACGTTCTCAAAGTTATCATTTGCTTTAGCCAGCATATCCTTTTCCAGATCTGTCAGATACCAGCTTCCCGGTTCAAGCCTGCTTTCACGATCTTCTCCGGAGGAACGCCCGATCACGACAACCGCCGTATCGCTGTACTCCGCGGCATCTGCAACCACCTCGTCATCCAGCGGCATCTCAGGGTGCGACAAAGGCCAGTTTCCCCATCCGCCTGCACTCGGAACATTCTCGCCGCACCACTTCTCATATACTGCTGCCAGTTCCTCATTGACCTGGATTGCCGGATTGTCCCGAAGTCCTTCGAGAAGGTTCACTGTATAAGGTACCTTTACATCCCCGCCGGAGCCATATCCGCACGGAAAATAATCAATCTGTACACGTCCGAATACAGAAACCTTCTCCACCGACGTACCGCCGCCGAGCGGAAGTACCTGGTTATCATTTTTCAGCATGACAATCCCTTCTGCCGCTGCTTCTCGCGCCGTATCGGCAAGTCCTGCCTGCAGTTCAGCCTTCGCCGGCATGGACGGGACACCCAGTGTTGTCACAAGCATCGCAAGCCCTAGTCCCATTGACAATATTCTCTTTTTCTTCATAAACTTCTCTCCTTTTCTCTGTTTTACAAGATGTTTTTGATCCCTCCTTATAGCTTTATTCAGTTGGATTGAGTATACCATGGGCCCTGAATCTGTTCCCATATAAAAAATTACATACTTTTTGTAATATCTTACGATTCCAGAACCTTGTTTCACACAAAAACCAGCGCGGCGGATGAGCTGTTCATCCGCCGCGCCGGTTTTCATCTTATTTTACGTTTTAGCAGAATGTCTGTTTAATCCGCCTTTCTTTTTCTCGCCAGGACTGCTGTCCCTGCCGCGAGGATCACTGCTGCTCCCCAGAAGATAACGGAAGTGTTATCACCTGTCTTCACAGACTTAGTCACAGATTCGCCTGTGTTTTCCGCCTTTTTGACAGTTCCGGCTCCGGTCTGGGCGCTTTCACCGCTGTTGCTCTGTGCAGTGTCTGCCGCATCCTTCGTATCATCCGTATTCTGCGTGTCAGAAGGCGTCTGCGCACTGCCGGTATCCTGGCTGTCGTCCGGATTCTGTGTATCATCCGGTTCCTGCGTGTCATCCGGGTTCAGTACGAGCTGATCCAGCGCGGCCTGAAGCGCCGTGACAGCTCCATCGATCTCCTCCTGTTCTGCCTCGCTGTTGTCATAGACAGCCTGCACATCGGCGAGCACACTGAGCATCGCCTGGTATGAAGATTCCTCATAGTTCGAAGCGTCCAGTCCCTGTGCCTGGGAGATCAGCTCCTCCAGCGCTGACTTGTCCGGTTTCAGTCTCAGATCGCTCATCGCCTTGAGCAGGTCTCTCCACGCCGGATCCACACTGTCCTGCATTGCATTCTCATCCGCGAGGACAGTCTGTGCGGTCTCGAGAGCTGCTGCAAACACATCTTTTCCTGTCTCCATGTACTTATCCAGATCAAGTCCTTCTGCCATGGCGACGACCTTCTCCAGATCTGTCTTGTCCCCCTGTCTGAAGGAAAGATATCCCATGATCGTCATCAGGTCTTTCCAGCTTGTGTCGATCATATCCTGGCTGACGGAAGCATCGCCCGCCTCTGCTCTGGCGAGGATTTCCTGTGCCGAAGCATAGATCTCGCTGAATCTGTCAGCAACTGCCGGTACAACTCCTGTTGTGTCTGCTGAAGATGCGATCTCGATCATATAAGCAAGGATGCTTGTGTCAAGCTCCACCGGCTCCGCCGGCTCTGCCGCCATATAGATCTTCGCGTCCGCCCAGTCAACACAGTCGTCGCTGTTGGAGCTTCCTTTATCTGCCGTCATGATCAGTGTCTGGACATCCGTCACGTCAATGCTGACGAATTTTGCCTCATCCTGCTGGATGATCGCGCCGGTATCATACAGAAGATTTTCTTCTGCAACTGAATCCTTATAGAAACGGAATGTTGCTCCGTCTCTTCCTGTTTTTCCGTATTTTACATAATCAATTCCAACCCATGTCTGGAACTGCTTCTCAACTCCTGCGTATTCGCTCAGGTCATACGCGATCTGTGCGTCTGTATTGGCGCTGATACCCTTTTCAAACGCGGTCTGGATTCCACCGATGTTCAGGCTGATGCCTGTCGTGGAAGCGCCGCTTCCGGTATCCGCTCTGTTGATGTGGATGCCGCCCCAGCCGGATACGGAATCCGCCGTATACTTCAGTACCTGATAGTCATCAGATGCCTCCATGGCGCCTTCCACTCCGTCTCCTGTCAGATAGTACACATCCTGGTCAAGCAGTCCGGCGCCTGCCGTGATCTCCGCGGAAGTGCTCACCTCTGAGCCGTCTGCCGCCGCTGCAGTGATCACTGCAGTTCCGTTGGAAAGCACGGTCACTGTCCCGTCCTCTGATACCCGAAGTACGGTATCGTCCGAACTTGTATAGGAAACTGCTTTATTTGTCGCGTCTGCCGGCTGGACATCCGCTGTTATTGTAAATACATCGCCTGCGTTCACAGTCTCCGGGATTCCTCCGAGAGTGATGCTCTCTACATGGATGACCTCGCCCGTCATCTGCCGTAAGAGCTGAAGGTCTGTCTCTGTGACCTGTCCGTCACCATCGATGTCCGCCGCGTACAGACGAAGCTGTTCAAATGTCTCTTCGCCTGACAGATGTCTTTCCAGAGCGCTGACATCGTCAGAACCGATCGTTCCGTTTGCGCTTCCGTCCACATCGCCTGTCACTGCAAGCCTTACACTGTCTTTCACATTTCCGTCCACATTCAGCTTGAGTATGTAATTAGTAGCGATCGAAGAGTCATCTCCCTCGAAGCTTGCTCCATACGGGTCTTCCAGAGTAAAGCTTCCGCCGTCTGCTTCCTCAAGCATTGCTTTCAGCTCTCCGAACGTCGTGCCTGCTGTGATGCCGTAGAGGATCTTATTGCCTGCGTCGAGCTTAACTGAAGCGCCTTCCGCCGGTCGGATCGTCTCTCCTGTTTCCTCTTCTCCTGTACTCTTGATCAGCTTCGGATCTCCCCAGGATACCATATCATGTCCGTTCTTGATATTTTTGTCTGCGTGGAGCATCACTTCTTTTGCTCCTTTGACATCCACGTCAAAGAAGTATGCGTCGTCCCCGTGTCCGAGAAGCGGTGAGCGTTCCACTTCCACTCCGTCCACCTCAACTGCCAGGTAGACTCCGTCCTGCGTCTTTGCCTTGCTGCAGTCGATGCCGCCGTATACCTGCAGGCGTTCCACATTCAGGTCAGAGATATCGAAATAAATCTCCGACTCCGCATTCACGCCGAATCCGGTCTCGAAAGTTGTCTTTTCACCGTTTACATACAGCTCAATATTGCCGCCTTCATTATCCTTGTTTGTCTGGATATCCTTGTACTCTGAGAAACTCTTTTCTTTATCATAGCCCAGCTTGGACAGCAGGATCTCTCCTGTTTCTTCCATATAAATAGTATATGTCCTGCTGTAGCCGTTTGCCGCTGTCGCCTTTACCACAGCTGTTCCCGGGAGTTCAGACGCCTGAGTGATCTCCACCTTCACACTGTCTGACGCCGGCGTCGCCGTTACCTGCGGAATATCATCTCCCACATTAGAAAGATCTACCGCATAATATGTCATATCCGTGTTGAAATTTTCAATCTCTTCTCCGCCAACCTGAATTCCAGACAACAGATTTGTTTCATCCGCCACAGTAACCTTGCTCATCTCCATGATCTGCTCTGAGCTTTCGCCGCTGAGCGCCTTGAGATGATAAGTGTATGTATAGTTCTGTGACGCAGACAGCCTGTACTGTGGCAGCGCTGCCGGTCCGCAGCTTGCTGTTCCCAGTCCCATCTGTGCATAATCGATGGTCACCACTGTATTGTCCGTACCCTCCAGCTCATAGATATGGCCTGCCTGATCCAGGTCCTCCTGCGTATAGTGAAGGGCACTCATGCTGAGCAGATGGTCCACCGCGTCCACAAGCAGTCCGTTTCCGTCCTCATCCGTCAGAGCCATGAAACGTACATCTGTCTTATTGCCCGTCTCCTGAGGATAGAGGAATTTGGTGAACTGATCGCTGACAGTGCTCTCGTACAAGCCTACATCATAGCCTGCTTTTCTGTCACTGTAGCTGTCTGACTCGCCTCTGCCGTACCAGGTCATATTCTCCAGGCTTCCGTCCAGCTGGATCCGGTTGCCCACCCGGAGCAGTTCACCCATTCCCCTCGCCGGGATAAGCGTACTCTTTACAAATACATCTCCGGAAGAGTAGACCGTATAAGTCAGGCTGTCCCTGGAGTCTGAACAGCTTGGGAGACGTCTGTCCACCGTCACATAGATCACCTTGTCAGATGCAGTCACCTGAACATTCTCTACAACCGCATCATCGTTCGCCTTCTTCCAATTCGCGTCCACAGACTCCTTCGCGTCGTTATCTGTATAAGCTCTCCAGTAGTTCGGGAGAAGCCCCTCTGCGACCATCTCTCTGCCGTCAGACTGGAAGGAGACCAGTGCGCCTGTTTCTTTATCAAAGGAAACGGACCAGTTATCCTGTGAGATCGTCACATCTGTATCTGTCTCCTGCAGTGCGCCGTCCTCAAAGCTGTCCATATCTTCTGTATCCAGCGCCCGGTTCATGTCCTGCCCGTCAAAAGCAAGCTCAAACTGTTCTTTTGCCACCTCATAGCCTTCGTCGCACCAGCTTGTAGCTGTTTTCGTGACAAAAGAAACATTTAAGAAATACTCATCTCCGATCTTTGCATCCTCCGGGATACTGTACGGGATCGTAATATCCGCGCTTGTCAGCGGTGCGATATCCACATCCGAAATCTCGCCGCTCTCCAGCACTGTCCCGTCTTTCTCAAGAGACCAGAGCATCTGATACTCGCCGGCATTCGTATCTGTATATTCATTCGTGACAGTCACGGTCTGTCCTGCCGTGTCCGCCATATCCATCTGAAGCGCCTGGTAAACCCGTTTCACCTCAAGAGCTTCCGGCTGGATCGTACGGTCCGCAGAGATGATGCCGTTCTGGCAGAAGTCTCCGTTGCCTGATTTCCAGGAAGAGAAGTCTCCTGTATTCCAGTCTCCGTCATATCCCCAGTACGTCGTCTCGCCGTCCCACTCGCCGTCTTTCACCAGAGGCGTATTGAATGTCTGATCAACCCAGTCCCAGATAAAGCCGCCCTGGAGGATGCCGTAGCTGCGGATCTTCTCCCAGTAGTCTGTAAGTCCACCGCCGCTGTTTCCCATGGTGTGCAGATATTCGCACATGATAAACGGCTTCGTATAATTCGTCTTGATGCTGTCAATGGTCGGATACATGTTGGAGTAGACATCCACACCTTCATTGTCGTTCCAGCCCTGATAGTGGACAACACGGGTATCGTCATTGTTGTGGAAATAATCGATCTCTGCCTGCAGTGAATCCCCTGTACCAGTCTCATTTCCCGGCGACCACATGATCACACAGGCATGGTTCTTATCTCTCTCCAGCATATTGACGGCACGGTCCTCCGCCGCCTCCACATATCCGTCCAGGCTGCCAGGCACCTGGTACTGGCTTCGGCCGTTATGCGACTCCACATTTGCCTCATCCATCACATAGATCCCGTACTCGTCGCACAGTTCGTAGAACGTCGGATCATTGGGATAATGAGAAGTTCTCACCGCGTTGATGTTGAGAGACTTCATCATCTCGATCTCTTTGCGCATATCTTCTTCAGTCAGATACCATCCCGTGTCAGGATCATTCTCATGCCGGTTCACACCGAACAGCGTCACGATCTGTCCGTTGACGCGGAGACGCGCATCGTTCGTCCCTTTATCCGTGATCTCTACCTCCCGGAAGCCCACACGGTTCGACGTGATCTCTGTCTGCTCGCCGTTCTTCTCCAGAACAAGGACAAGTGTATAGAGGTTCGGGTGCTCTGCCGTCCATTTTGCCGGATTCGTGATCTGGCCGGACAGCGTGACAGACGTCTCGCTTTCTCCGCCAAAATCAGCCGCCGCACTCAGAGGCTCCTGAGTGACCAGATTTCCCTCTGCGTCATACAGGTATCCCTTCACTTCATATCCGTCTTTGTCTTCTCCGCTGAAGTTTCTCAGATCAACCTCTGCCTTGAGTTCCGCATTCTCATAATTTTCATCCAGATCTGTGGTGACTGTAAAATCACGGATCTCCGTATCTTCTTTTGCCGTCATATAGACATCCCGGAAGATACCGGAATATCTCAGCATATCCTGGTTCTCGATGTAGCTTCCGTCGCACCAACGGTAAACCTCGACCGTGATCACATTTTCATTTCCCTCAGAGAAATCCAGCGCATCCGTGATATCGAATTCATCCCGGGTAAAACTGTCCTCGGAATATCCGATATACTCTCCGTTCACCCAAAGGTACATCGCGGAACCCACGCCCTCAAAGTTCAGGAATATCTCCTTGCCCTCCCAGGACGGGTCAACTGTAAATGTCTTGCGGTAGGTTCCCACTGGATTGCACTCTTCGGGAGCCTGTCCGACTTTATACTGGGAATAGTTCTTGCCCTCTGCGTTCATCCACGGATAATTCTGATTTGAATAGATCACCGGATCATACTTAAAGGATCCGTCCTCATTTACATATGTCTGCCAGCTTCTCGGAACACTGATATCATCCCAGCCGCTGTCATCATAATCTGCCTGATTGAAGTCTGCGTCTTTCTCCGCGATCCTCTCAGACGGCTTCACAGCCCAGCTGAACTTCCAGTCATCCCCGTTGAGCAGCTGGTAGCAGGATGAATCTTCCCTGTCTGCCGCAAGCGCCTGTTCTACACTGTCGTACCGGTAGAAAGTAGAGCGCGCCCGCTCTCTGTTCACCTGGAAGATCCCCGGATTGTTCGTCCATTCTCTTGTATCCTCCGCAGCGAACACATTCGCCATGTCCTGTGCTGCTCCGGGAAGATACGGCAGTATGCTTCCCGCCGCAAGTGCGCCTGTCAGCAGGAAGGCAAGCAGCCTTTTTCTCTTCATAATACTTCTTCCTCCCTTTCCGGTATGCCGGCAGACTCGCCGCCGGCCCCCATTTTATTCAATACAGACAAATTATAGTCTTTCAAAAGAGAGGATTCCATATAATATTTTTCAATTATCATTCAATATTTTTATTTTTCCGTCATTTCAGACATTTTTCCCACTGTTTACCGCGCTCATTTATCAAAAGAGAACAAGAGCCGCTGGCTTTCATCGTCATACATGTTTTCTTTTGTCACGATCATCAGGGAAGTGTCGACCTCCTTTTTCTCAATGGACTGGCCGTTGATCAGATTGTACGCATTTTCCACGCCGAGATATCCCATTGCATAGGGATTCTGCACGATCAGGGCGTCTACCTCCCCGGTCTCCAGCATCCCCACGGAGACCACATTGCAGTCGAATGCCACCACGCGGGTCCTGTCCCCCAGGTTCTGCTCCTGGATCGCATAGCCTACCCCCAGGCTTGTCCATTCATTGAAGGTAGCGATCACATTGATCTGCGGATTTCTCTCAAGCATGGCAAGCGTTCCCTCCTTTGCCTCCTCCGTTGTGGAATTGACATTGATCGCATCCACGATCACCGCGCGGCTGTCCTTCGCCACAGTATCCCGGAAGCCCGCCTCCCTGGTCTGTCCATTCTCAGAGTTCTTGTCATAGTTCACGATCCCGATATTGAGCACGGGGTCCTGGCAGTCAAGGACCGCCTCTCCAGCCAGGCAGCCCGCTTCATAATTGTCCGTTCCAATATAGCATTCTACCGCGCTGCTGTTCACCTCACTGTCTATGGATACGATCTTCACACCCTCGGCCGCAGCCTCGTCCACCGCATCAGCGTTCGCCTCGAAGTCCACAGCGGAAAACACGATCGCATCAGCGCCGTCCCTGACTACATTTTCAATCATTCTGTTCTGGGCAGCATAATCCTCCTCCGCCAAAGGCGCCTCAAATGTCAGGTCAAGGTTATACTCCGTACTCGCCGCATTCGCCCCGGCCCTGACCGTTTTCCAGAAGGCGGATTCTGCCGACTTGGCGACAAGGGCTACGCTCTTCTTTCCTCCCGGGAGCTGCTGCGCATTCATCGTTCCGGTACGCTGCAGCCGGCATGCTGTCAAAGCGGTCACAAGAAAGAAACACATAACGGCCGGCAGCCGGTACCATCTACTTCTCATACTTGTCCTCCTTTATCTTCGGCATCCGTATCGTGACACAGGTTCCTTCATCCAGTTCGCTCGCGATGGTGATTCCGTACTCTTCTCCAAAATAAATCTTGATCCGGTCATTGACGTTCTTGATCCCGATCCCTGTCCGGTCTCCGGATTCTCTCTGCAGGATCTCCCTGCACATCTCTTCTGTCATTCCCACGCCGTTGTCTTCAATCTGGAAAATGATATCATTCTCTTTCAGGAAAACACGGATCTCTATCCGGCCTTCATCCGGCATCTGATTGACGCCGTGATAGATCGCGTTCTCAATGATCGGCTGCAGCGTGATCTTGTTGCAGAGGTATCCCAGACAGGACTCGTCAACATCAAAATGATAGGTAAACTGGTCTTTGTACCGTATCTTCTCAATCTTCAGGTAGCTCCGCGCATGCTGCAGCTCTTTCTCGATAGGGATCATCTCATGTCCCTTGCTGATGCTGATCCGGAAAAGATTGGCAAGCGACGTCACCATCTCCTCCGCCTCTTTATTTTGTCCGTCCTCGCACAGCCACGCGATAGCGTCCAGCGTATTATAGAGGAAATGCGGATTGATCTGTGCCTGAAGCGCTTTCAGCTCTGTCTTTCTCAGACTGATCTCCTCCTGCCTCACCTTCTCCATCAGGCTCTGGATCCGGAGCACCATATGCCCGAAAGATTCTGACAGCGTTGTGATCTCAGAAGTGCCGCCTCGGATACTGTATTCAAAATTCTCCGCATCCTTCTCAAAATCCTCCATAGCTTTTGCCAGCTTTTCTGCCGGACTGGAAAAAAGCCTTGAGAGGATCCATCCGAGTACTGACGTGACCATCAGGATCACCAGGAGCATAGCAAGCAGCCGGTATACAGCGCTTTTTACCTGGGCGGTGATCATCTCATCCACATAGCACACTCCCACGATCTTCCAGCCGCTGTGCTCCATCGTATGTATCGTATAGATCGCGTCCGCGCTGATATGCGTCCCGTCCCCCTCCAGGTTCTCCGTATACTCTTCCCTCAGACCCGCGTTGATCAGCTGCTGCTGGGGGTGATATACGATATTCCCGTCGAGATCTGTCAGGAAGCAGTATCCTCTCTGCCCGATCCCCACCTCGTCAATATAATTTGCAATGTTGGAAAAACGGATATCGAGGGCGAGATGGCGGATCTCTCCCCTGCCGTCCTCGACGTCTTCATAAATAGTGACGACCCATGGATACTGATTTATAAAGATTGATTCAACATGCGGCCTGGAAATATTCAAGCTGCCTTCCGCGCCCTCCGTGTATGCTTCATACGACAGATTTGTCATATAAGAAGGCTTCAGCTTCAGTCCTGCGGTCCAGCGCTGCAGCAGATTTCCGTCATCGTCATATGTAGTCACTGCGGCGATATCCGTCCTCACCTCGACAAGATTCTGCATAAAATCATTCTCATCCGGGGTATCCAGATTCTCCTTGATCAGCCCCAGCGTTGTCTCGATCTCACTGGTATAATTTTCGAGCGTGTTCTGCACCTGCACGACCGACTGCTCGCTGCTTGTGACCGCGCTCTGCTCCATGGCGTCCCGGTAGATCTGCACAAAGATCAGTATGGCGCAGACTGCGCTCACCAGCACCATGGCCATGGACAGAGCGACGAACATCTCTGAGATCGAGATCTTCTTCCAGTTTCTTCTACTCCTTTTTCTGTTCATTTTCTCTCCTGCATTCCTTAGGCGACATTCCCGTTATCTTCTTAAAACAATGGCTGAAATAAAACTGATCCCTGTATCCGCATGCCTCTGTGATCTCTCGTATCTTCATCGTCGTCCCGAGGAGCAGTTCCCGCGCTTTCCGGATCCTCCTGTCTGTCAGGAGCTCCACAAAGGTCCTTCCTGTATTCTTCTTGATCAGAGTGCTGAGATAATTGGGGGACACTCCGATCTCGCCGCTGACAGAAAGAAGGGACAGTTCCTGGTCCGCATACTTATTTTCAATGATTTCCAGCGCCTTTTCACAGATGATCTCACTGCTCTTTTTCTTCTGCGTAGAGATCAGTGATTTTGCCGCAAGACACATCTTCCGGATCGTCCTGAAACCTTCCGTCATCCGCTCTACAAGCCGCACGTCGTTGAGGGGATAGTCCTTCTGAAGCTGCTTCAGCGCCTCCTCGCCCGCCGCCACGTAGACTGCGCCGTGGACCGCCGCCGCCATCTGAAAGATCAGGACGCCGAAGTACATGACTGTAAAATTCCAGGACCTCACATATTGCTCCACTTTGTCCAGATAGCGCTCCAGTTCTTCTGTGCTCCCGCTTTTGAGCAGTCCCTCCAGGTGTTCCGTGATCTCATGGATCCGCTCCTGTCCCACATTCTGTTCCGGCTCTTCATCAGAAATAAAATAGATACGGCTTCCGCCTTCCCCGGAGTAGCTGACCGCATTCACCGCCTCCAGATAACATTCCCGGCAGTCCGTCAGTCTCTTTACACTGCGGCTGATCCCCACAAGACAGTTCAGCTTCAGCATACGTTCCACACTCTGGACGATCTCCTCGGAAAGGATATGAAGGTATTTATTGAAGCCGGACGCCGTCGCCGCCAGAATGGAGATGACCTCCCCCTTCAGATAACAGCTGACATGCCGCACATATTTCCCCAGTATCATATCTACCGCATCCGCGGTGGCTCGGGTAGTCCGGTCAGTCCCGTCCGCATCCTGTATCCGGGTCACCACCACCGCAAAGCTTAAGCTGGGGGATTCCGCGTTCCGCAGCAGCCCCACTGACACTGCCATTTCCCGCAGCTCTTTTTCTGCATCATCATTTTTCTCTATTGTGTCCAGGAGCAGCGGGAGAAGGAATTCCGACTTCTCCATCTCCTTTTTCACCCGGTCCGTCCTGGAGAACATCTCAAACTGCCTGTCCAGCTTCTTCTTCACCTTGGCAAGCTCTTTTTCCAGGTCTTCTGCGGAGATTGGCTTCAGCAGATAACTGATGATGTTGTACTGGATCGCCTCCTGGGCGTAGGAGAAATCATCATATCCGCTCAGGAACATGATCTGCACTGCCGGGCGCACCTCCCGGATCTGCCTTGCCAGCTCGATCCCATTGATGAACGGCATCCGGATATCCGTGATCAGGAGATCTGGTTCCAGCTGTTCCACCATCTCAAGCGCATCCGCGCCGTTTTCCGCCTCTCCGATCACGCGGAATCCCACGGACTCCCACTTTACATTCCTGACGATCCCCCTCCTGATCCTCTCTTCATCTTCTGCAACGATTACTGTATACATGCGCCATTCCTTTCCGTAAACAAACGATCACTTCAGTTCCACGACCGCGTAAGGCCTTTCTTCTCCATCGCAGAGTTCTACTACAATGCGCCCGTCCTCCGCCGACATCTTCGGAAAGATCATATCCCCGAGCACCGCCGACTTCTTATAGTCTACGCGGAGCTGCTTGACCACCGTCTCCTGAGGCACTGACTCCAGCGCCATCTGAACATACTGGCAGTTGTTGACATGTTCATTCGTATCGATGTGATATCTTCGCACCGGGAACGGCTCCAGGCTCTCACACTTCTCCGGCATGGCGATCTTGCGCCCCTCATAGGGCATAGAGAGCAGAGGGCATGTCCCGTACGGTTCGATCTGCTCCGCCTCCGGACGCGCGGGGCGCCCCTTTGCCAGATCCATGAATACCCAGATAGAATTCGCACAGGCAAGACGGCTGCCGCTGCTGTCGTTCATGTAGAAATTACGGTTGCCGTACAGGCCTTTGAACTCTGTCGCAAACGTCCCCACCGTGATCTCTTCCCCCAGCTTCGGATACCGCTCCACGATGACCTGCCAGTAGGACAGGACCCACGCCTTCTGCTTCTCTCTGAGATATTCCATCCCCAGCCCAACCGCCTCTGAATGAAAGGTGCTGCTGTCCTGGAAATAGTTGATCAGCGCGGGCAGGGTCATGGTCCCTCTGTGATCGATCTCGCTGTACCTCACTCTGCTCTTAAACTCATACATCGCTCTACCTTCTTTCTGTCTGCTGCTCTTCTTCTGTCTTCGCCACAAAATCATAATCCACCGTGATCACGCACTGATATCTCGGATCCACTTCTTTCATCTTCTCCGCCAGGCGTTTCGGCAGTTCTTCTCTCGTCTTTTCATCATATTCAATGGGAATCACCATGTCAAAGATCAGGTTGCTCTGACCTTCCCCCGGGACCACCCGGAAATCATGAAGGCTGCACTCCGGATCAATGGCCTTCAGTGTATCAACTGTCTTCTGCCGAATCTTCAGCACACTCTCGTCTCTCGTCTCGATCGGATCCATGTGGATGACAAGGAAGATTCCCAGCTCTTTTCCCGCATCCCGCTCGATCCGGTCAATGATCTCGTGGGACTGTTCGATATCCACGTCGTTCGGGACCTCTGCATGGATGGATGCCATGCTCCGGCCCGGTCCGTAATTATGTACGATCAGATCATGCGTCCCCTCGATCCCGTCGTAGCTCTCGACGAACTTCTTGATCTTCCTGTATACCTCCGGATCGATCGCCTCTCCAATCAGCGGCTCCAGCGTATCCCTTGCGATGCCGACGCCTGCCCACATGACGACGAGAGCCACTCCCGCTCCCACGATTCCGTCGATATTGATCCCTGTCACACCCAGGAACACAAGGGAGAGCACTGTCGCGCCGGTCGTGATCACATCTCCCATGGAATCCGCGAACACAGCCTTCATCACCTTTGAGTCGATCCGTTCTCCCAGCTTCCTGTTGAACAGACCCAGCCACAGCTTGACCGCGATGGACAAAAGAAGGATAAGCACAGAGATCAGGCTGAACGTCATTTCCTCCGGATTTCTGATCTTACCCACAGAATCCTTGAGGAACGTAAATCCTACCTCGATCACCAGGAAGGAGACCACCAGCGCGGCGATGTACTCCATCCTTCCGTGTCCGAAGGGGTGATCCGCATCCGCCGGCTTCTCCGCCATCTTCACGCCCACAAACCCAATGATGGACGAGCCTGCGTCAGATAAGTTGTTGAACGCATCCGCCGTAACAGATACACTGTTCAGGACAAGTCCCACTGTAAATTTTACCGCAAACAAAAAGACATTGCAGAAGATGCCCACGATACTGGCGAGCACTCCGTACGCCGTTCTCACAGACACCTTCTCCACGTCCTGATAGTCTTTTATAAAATGTTTTACAAGAAATTCTGTCATTGCTATTCATTTCCTTTCCAGAAATACCAGCTTATCTTAAAGTCAGATGTCGCTGTCACACCGGAATATTCCTCCTCTGTAAGTATGTTCTTCATCTTCCCGCTCCCGCCGCCGGAGGTCACCACATTGACCGCTCCGTCAAAGCAGAGCCCCGGATAGAGCACGCACCACCAGTTGTGGCCTTCCGCCGCCCCGATCTCAACCCTGAGCGCTTCATAGTTCCCGGCAGGGAACAGCATCTCCCCGATCGTCCTGTCGGAGAAATAGCAGGTGGTCACTGCCGCGTTCACCGGATACTCATACCCCTCCGCGCGGAGTGCCGCCCTTCCCGCTGCCTCGATCTCGTCCGTATGCCTGCGGATCCAGTCCGCCTGGCTTCCGGCATCCGGCTCTGAAGGCATCGCTTCCTCCAGATAGAGAAGGACTGCATCCCGCACTTTCAGTTTCAGCCTCTGATCCTCCGCGCTGTCGCTGTTGGCCAGCACATGGAATCTGAGGACTTCCCCCGCCAGCTCCCGCTGGGCTTTCTCCTCGGCGGCTGCATCTGTCCTGTACAGGACCGCCCCGAGGATCAGCGCCGCTGCCAGAAGGGCCAGAAGAAGGATCATCCTGTCTTTATATTTTTCTACTGTATACCTGTCCATATGTAATACCTCCATATTCATTTCTGCTGATATATGGAGTATGGACACTTTCCCCCCGTTTATTCAAAAAGCCGCGCCGGGCTGCATTTTCTCCCGGGGCACCGTTTCCCCGGCCCGGCAGGCAGGGCTACTCCTTGTGGCGCAGCGTCCCCACCACGGTATCCACCTGGTTGTTGATATGCTGTCCTGTGATCCGGGTTGCCAGATCCTTGTCTCCCGCGGCGATCGCCTCAATGATCGTTCTGTGTTCTTCCAGAAGCTGAGGATAGCATTCCTTCTTTTTCAGATACTCGATCCGGTACCGGTACATCTGCTCCCGGAGATTGTTCAGAAGCTGAATGAGCCTGCGGTTGTCCGTCGCCGTGAAGATCACGTCGTGGAACGCCACGTCCGCCTCCGCGATCTTTGTAATATCGTCGCTGTCAAGGACATCTCTGAAATGCTCCGCCGCCGCGCGCAGCTCCCGTACGCCCTCCTCATCGATACGGTCGCAGGCGAGCTGAACGGCCAGCTCCTCCAGGGCACATCTGACTTCCAGCACATCCCTTAAGTTCTTCTCCGTGATCTCTGCGACTTCCGCGCCCTTTCTCGGGATCATCAGCACCAGGCCTTCCAGCTCCAGCTTGCGGATCGCCTCCCGGATCGGCGTGCGGCTCACTCCCAGCTTGTTGGCGAGCTGGATCTCCATCAGCCTCTCCCCCGGCTTCAGCTCTCCTCTGAGGATCGCCTGCCTCAGAGTATTGAACACCACATCCCTGAGCGGAAGGTATTCATTCATCGTAACTTCAAAATCTGTTCCCATATCATTTCCTCCTGACGCTGTGTATGTTCGTGATATACACCTGCTTTGTAAGTGCTTTCTCTCTGATTTTTCTCTGTGCGGTCTTCGCCGCAGCCCGGTTCTCGAAGAGTCCGAACACGGTCGGCCCGCTGCCGCTCATCATGGCTCCAAGCGCCCCCGCGGCCATCATCTCCTTCTTGATCTCGTCGATCACGGGATACATGGGGACGGTCACATCCTCAAGCACATTTCCCATGGAGGCTGCAACCGCCCTTACATCCCCCTGCTTCAGGCCTTCGATGATCCCGTCTATATCCGGATGCTCCGTGATCGCCTTCGCGTCCAGCGCCTCATACACAGTCTTTGTGGAAACGCTGACCGGAGGCTTGGCGATAAGGACTGTACACTTCGGCATGGGCGGAAGCACGCTCAGCTCCTCGCCGATCCCTTCCGCCAGCACGGTCCCCCGCATGATGCAGTAGGGCACATCCGCTCCCAGCTTCACGCCCCGGTCCATCAGCTCCTTCTGCGTGAGCCGCAGCCTGAACAGCCTGTTCATGCCGAAAAGAACTGCCGCTGCATCCGAGCTGCCGCCGGCAAGCCCTGCCGCCACCGGGATATGCTTGTCCAGCATGATCTCAACCCCCTGGTCCAGCTGAAATTCTTCCGTGAGCATCTGCGCCGCCTTATATGCAATATTGCCTTCTCCAACAGGAAGGAAGCCGAGATTCGTGGCAAGCCTGATCCCCGGTTCCTTCCTCTTTATGATCTTCACTTCGTCGTACAGATAGATCGACTGCATGATCATGCGCACGTCATGATATCCGTTCTCTCTTCTCCCCAGCACATCAAGCCCCAGATTGATCTTGGCAAGCGCTCTCAATTCGATCTGATTCATCCTTCTTTCTCCGCTCCTTTTCTCTTATGTACAGAAGCCTGTTCCGGGTTCCCCGGCGCCTCCTTGTATCTTGTATACATTATACTCACAGTATACTCATATTTTCCTTAAAAATCAACAGCTTATCACCTGGTTTTACCGTGTCGCCCTCCAGGCTGTTCACCTCCCGGATCCCTGCTTCCGTAGTCATATATTTCTTTGCAAGGCTCCACAGATCTTCCCCTTTCTGCACAATATGGCCGACGATCCCCGGCCTTTTCTCCAGTTCTTCCAGGTCAAGCGGCTGCATCTCCACCTCTGTGATCACCTCCGTGGGAACCGCTCTGCGGATAAACGTGTCGAACGTCAGGACCGCCTTGATCTCCACCGCTTCACCTCCTGCCAGGCTCACCATGAGCTGCTCCACATGGCACGCCATGCTGCTCAGGACATTTTCGGGCATATCCTGGCACTCCACAAGGTGGGAGAACGGCACCATCCCCTGCCAGCTCCCGTAGGGCTCCATATCGTCCGCCCGCAGGTACAGGAACGCGACATGAAGGATCCCCTCGATCCGGATCCCTTCGTCCGTCTCCTCCGTGTGTTCCACCTGGATGCTCCCGCGGCTGTAAATGATCTGAAGCACATCCTCTTTCAGCTCCGGCAGGGTAAGGCGCTCGGACACCTTGCACTTGGACTGGTTCTGCATCAGCAGCTCCTCATAGACCGCGCTCCGCGTGGTAAAGCTGCAGTTCTGCTCCAGGGAGTAGAGGTCTTCGAGGATCTCCATCTCTTCCTCTTCATAGATATTCATCCTCAGGTTCAGAGTGCCCTCGATCCCGAGGACGCGCATTTCTCCGTCCTCGTCCATACGGATGTCAACAAGGGTATCGTCCAGAGCGTGGTGAACATAATAATACATTTCCTCCGAGACGCCGTCACAGGAGATCCTGCCTTCATAAGGAACGCTCTGGGCGATCCAGTCCGCCTTTTCCTCCTCCGAAAGATACATACAGAAGACAAGGAGCTCTCCCCGCAGGATCAGTTCATCCTGACCCAGCCGGATCTCCAGCTTCCTGCTGTCCACATCCGTGAGAAGGATCTGTCCGATACTCTCCTTGGTCCCCGGCAGTGTGATCTCCTCCTTGATCCGGTATGTATCCTTTTTGGAGACCGCCAGCTTCAGAAGATCGATCTTCTTCCTCTTTCTGTAGACCGGCACATCACTCTCAATGTCCACCGTAGTCTCTTCGTCCTCCAGTCTCTCCCTTCCGATCTCCATCTCCACCATGACGCGCAGGCTCAGCTTCCTTGAGTGCACCACCGACGCGGTAAATTCTGTGCGCACATTCTGGATGAACCAGGTCTCGTCCTCGCCTCCCTCTGTGTAAACCATCTCCTCAAAAGGGAGCTTTCCTTCCAGCACCGCCGGTTTCGGGTCTCCCGTGGCAGTGACATAGAGGATCTGAAAGTAGACTTTGCCGGTGATGCGGACATAATTCTCCACCAGCCGGATCTCCTCTGTCTTCACCCTGGCATTTCCCATTACAATACGCTGCACGTCGTCTTTGGCGTCCGGCACATTATAATCCTCATCAAGGTAAAACTGGTCAAATATCCTCTTTCCTTCTTTTGTATAATGAATCGGCTTCCTGATCAATTCCATGGCTGTCCTCCTTATTCAAATATGACATTCTTGTCAGATGCTTCAAGCTGTACTACGAGACAGGGAAATGTTGTGATCTCCTTTATCTCCTCCCCTTTCTCCGGTCCCAGAAGATTCGTATGGATCCGGATCTCATCCTCCGTCTCGTAGAGTTCGGTCACCTGGACACTGTATCCCGTCGTGAGCTGCGCTCCGTATCCCTCCGCGATGAAAAGCTTTCCCTGATCTGTATAGGTCATCCTGAACGGCTCCGCCTTCTCTTCCTCGATCATCTGTCCCAGCTCCCGCGGCACATCTGCCTGATCCAGTACGATGAACTCCAGGTCCCTCAGCTTCTCCTGCCGCCCGCTGCGCGAGATGCAGCCGGTGAGCAGCAGGACCGCCGTCAGACAGACTGCGTACAGGAAGAAGCGGCGGCTTCTGGATCGTCTCATGCCCGAATTCCCCGCTGTATTTTTCCCTATCATCATATGTAGGTTCCGGGGCGATTATGCGTTATATTCCCACTCATTCGGCGTTCTCCGGACATTACTGTTCTCACCTGACCGCCGCCCGCATGCGCGCTCCAGTTCCGCACTTCATGCCATGACTGCTTATGCGGGCGGCGGTTACAAGTTCCACTCGTGCTCAGGGAGAGTAACCAGCTTTTGCCGGAGATGTTAAAACTTGTGTCTATTATCTTGTTTTTTCCAGTACTGTACTGTATAATTAAAAAAGATGCGCTTCCGCGCAGGATCCGGCGGCTCCATTCCCATTTCGGAGCCCCCTATACTTTTAGAAAAAGAGGCTTTCAAGATGTTTCGTTTTATCGGTGTCGTAATATTTTTAATTACCTATCTGATCCTCTCGATCCCCGTGTTCGGAGTCGAATGGATCATCGGGAAGTTCAATCCCTATGCACGGGATATCAGCTCACTGCGCATCGTCCAGTGGGGATTCAAAAGCATACTGAAGATCACAGGAGTCCGGGCCACTGTCATCGGAGAAGAAAATATTCCCGATGAACCGGTCCTTTTTATCGGAAATCATCGGAGTTATTTTGACATCCTGCTCACCTACAGCAGATGCAGAAGACTGACCGGCTATATTGCAAAAAAAGAGATGGAACATATCCCCTCACTGTCCACCTGGATGCGCCGCCTCTACTGTCTCTTCCTCGACAGGAAGGATCCGAAGCAGGGACTCAAGACGATCCTGCAGGCCATTGATTATGTGAAGAACGGGATTTCCATCTGCGTTTTCCCCGAAGGGACGAGAAACAGCGGTGAAGAACTGAGCATGCTGCCCTTCAAGGACGGCGCCTTCAAGATTGCCACAAAGACAGGCTGCGCGATCATCCCGATCTCCATGAACAATACGGCGGACATCTGGGAAGCCCATATGCCGAAGATCAGAAAGACCCATGTAGTCATTGAATACGGAAAGCCGATCTATCCCGATCAGCTGGATAAAGACACGAAGCGCCACATCGGCGACTATGTAGAGAATATCATAAGAGAGACGATCCATAAAAATGCGGAACTGGTGTGATCACCGGTTCCGCATTTTTTCGAGGAAGCTCTCTCCGTCCCCGTCATATTTCATCTCAAAAATGTCCGCCACTGTCGCCGCGATATCCGCGTAACTGTCTCTCGTTCCCAGGTTCACCCCGTCACGGATCCCCGAGCCGCAGCAGAGGAAGGGCACATACTCCCTGGTATGGTCCGTTCCCGGGAATCCCGGATCACATCCGTGGTCCGCAGTGATCATGAGCACATCTCCCTCCCTCATCTTCGGAAGAAACTCACCGAGCCTTACGTCGAACGCATTGAGCGCGTCCGTATAGCCCTTCACATCGTTCCGGTGTCCGTACAGCATGTCAAAGTCCACCAGATTGACAAAGCAGAGCCCCTCAAAGTCTTCTTCCAGAAGGGACATCGTCACATCCATGTTCTTCTCATTGCCCTCATTCGGGTAAGTCCTCGTCAGCCCCCGTCCTGCAAAGATGTCGTAGATCTTTCCCACGCCGATCACATCGTGCCCTGCCGCCTTCATCCGGTCAAGAATGGTAGCCTTCGGCGGCTCCAGAGAAAAATCATGACGGTGCACCGTTCTCGTAAAATCAGGCGCCGTGCCGATATAGGGCCTCGCGATCACCCGTCCAACCGCATTCTCTCCGGTGAGCAGCGCTCTCGCAGTCCTGCAGCCGGCATACAGTTCTTCCAGCGGGATGACGTCCTCATGGGCCGCGATCTGGAAAACACTGTCCGCCGAGGTATAGACGATCCATTTTCCCGTGGCGATCTGTTCAGCACCGTATTTCTTAATGATCTCCGTCCCTGAGCCGACTTCATTGCAGATTACGCCTCTTCCGGTCTTCTCAGCAAATTCATCCAGCAGCTCCTTCGGAAATCCGTTTGGATATGTGGGCATTGGTTTCGGCGAGATCACGCCGCCGATCTCCCAGTGTCCCATTGTCGTGTCCTTGCCCGCGGACTGCTCCCGCAGCCTGCCGCAGCAGCCAAGCCCGGGAACGCCCGGCCGTTCAAACGAGGTGCCCTCGATCTGAAAGAGGCCCATCCGTTCCATGTTCGGCACATGGAGCCTACCGCTCCGGATACATGTACCGAATGTATCACTCCCCACGTCGCCGAACCGGTCCGCGTCCGGCTCCCATCCGACTCCCGCGCTGTCAAGCACGATCAGAAATACTCTTTTCCCCATTGTGGTCTCCTTTCCATCCGTTTTTCAATCGATTTTTCTGTCCTCTTTTTTCCTGCCGTCCGGCCTGTGCCCCGGCCTCGCATCCGGCGCTCCGCCCGCTTCCTGCCTTTTCCCGCCGGGAGCAGATATCTGCATGAGCCGGACGCTCTCCTTTCTTTGCCGGCGCAGATATTTTTAAGCTGAGCGTCAGGAACTTTTCCCCAGGGCGGCCCTCAGCCAGGAGAAATCCGTTTCTTAATATAAGTATGTCACAGGAGATACAGAAATTCAAACTTTACTTTTAAAGCACATATGCTATAATTTTAGGGAAAAACCTGGGGAAATTGAAGAGAGGAAAATATTATGAGTGCACAGAACCTAACTTTGCTGACGGACCTGTATGAGCTTACCATGATGCAGGGATATTTTGAGACACAGGAAAATGAGACCGTCATATTCGACGTGTTTTTCCGCGAGAACCCGAACAAGGGCGGATATTCCGTCATGGCAGGGCTGGAGCAGGTGATCGACTACATCAAGAACCTGAATTTTTCATATGATGATGTAGACTATCTGCGCGGCCTTGGTATCTTCAGCGAAGACTTCCTCCAGTATCTGAGCGGCTTTCACTTCAGTGGAAATATCTACGCGATTCCGGAGGGCAGCGTGATCTTCCCGAAGGAACCTCTTGTGAAAGTGATTGCTCCGATCATGGAGGCGCAGCTTGTTGAGACCGCGATCCTGAACATTATCAACCATCAGTGTCTGATCGCGACGAAAGCGTCCCGTGTCGTCCACGCAGCGCAGGGCGACGGGGTCATGGAATTCGGACTACGCAGAGCCCAGGGACCGGACGCAGGTCTTTACGGAGCCAGAGCTGCCATGATCGGCGGATGTGTGGGAACCTCCAACGTCCTGGCCGGCCAGATGTTCGACGTCCCGGTGCTCGGAACGCACGCTCACAGCTGGATCATGAGCTTCAAGGATGAATATACTGCGTTCAAAGAATACGCAAGGCTCTATCCGGACTCCTGCACACTTCTGGTGGACACTTACGATACATTAAAATCCGGCGTTCCCAACGCGATCCGTGTTTTCCAGGAGATGCGCGACGCAGGGATCAAGCCGAAGAGCTACGGCATCCGTCTGGATTCCGGCGACCTGGCATACCTCTCCAAAAAAGCGAGAAAGATGCTGGACGCGGCAGGATTTACCGACGCGGTCATCGCCGCATCCAATGATCTGGACGAACTGCTGATCAACGACCTGAAGATCCAGGGTGCCGCCATCACGTCCTGGGGCGTGGGGACCAACCTGATCACTTCCAAGGACTGCCCGTCCTTCGGCGGCGTGTACAAGCTCGCAGCGATCCAGGACAAGGACGGTAATTTCGTGCCGAAGATCAAGATCTCCGAGAACACTGAGAAGATCACTAATCCCGGCAACAAGACGATCTACCGGATCTACGACAAGGAGACCGGCAAGATCCGCGCCGATCTGATCTGTTTTGCGGACGAAGAGTACGATACCTCCAAGGACCTGCTTCTGTTCGATCCCAATGCGACATGGAAGAAGACGAAGCTTGCCGGAGGCACATATACAATGAAAGAGATCCTGAAGCCGATCTTCATCAACGGAGAGTGCAAGTATTCCTCCCCGTCCGTGAAAGAGATCGCCGCCTTCTGCCGCCAGGAGAAAGACACCCTTTGGGATGAGACCAAGCGTCTCTTCAATCCTCATAAAGTCTATGTGGATCTCTCCAGAAAGCTCTATGACACGAAGACGGAACTGCTGAACAGAGTGAATGTCTGACCGGGATATTCGGTCCGGGATATTCTGACCTGCATATTCTGATCGGTATAGAAGTTAAATCTAAAAATCAAAGGAGTATAAATATCATGAAGATCATAGTATTAGCCGGAGGACTGAGCACGGAGCGTGATGTTTCCCTCTCATCCGCCGCAGGAATCTGCCGAACACTGCTTGAAAAAGGACACGATGCTTATCTGCTGGATGTGTTCCTCGGACTGGAAAATCCGCCGGAACATCTTGAGGATGTCTTTACACTTCCGGGACACGGCCTTGAGATCGCGCGGAATATCGGAACCGAGGAGCCGGATCTGGAAGCAGTCAGGGCTTCCCGCCCGGACCAGTCCGACTGTTTTCTCGGCCCGAATGTCATCGAGCTGTGCCGCATGGCGGATATCACATTTCTCGGGCTCCACGGAGGCGAAGGCGAGAACGGAAAGCTGCAGGCGACCTTCGACCTTCTGGGAATCCGCTACACCGGTCCCGACTCACTGGGCTGCGCTGTGGCAATGGACAAAGGACTCACCAAACAGGTATTCCTTCAGTCCGGCGTAGACACGCCGGACGGCGTATGCCTGCACAAAGATGCCGCGGACAGGTCACTGTCCGCCCTCGGGCTCTCTCTTCCGGTCGTGGTAAAACCCTGTTCCGGCGGATCAAGCATCGGCGTGTATATCGTAAATACAGAGGATGAATATAAGGAAGCGCTGGAGAACTCTTTCCGCTATGAGGATGAAGTGGTCATCGAGACGTACATCAAAGGCCGTGAGTTTGCCTGCGGTATCATTGACGGCGAGGCTCTTCCGCCGATCGAGATCATCCCCAAGACCGGCTTCTTCGACTATGCCAACAAGTACCAGGACGGAGCCACAACGGAAGTCTGCCCTGCAGATATCCCGGAGGAAATCTCCGACCGCATGAAAAAGCTGACCGTAAAAGCTTATCACGCACTGAAACTGAACGTTTACAGCCGTGCAGACTTCCTTCTCGATGCTGAGGGAAATCTGTACTGCCTTGAGATGAACACCCTGCCGGGCATGACAGCCGCGAGCCTTCTTCCCAAGGAGGCTCAGGCCATCGGCATTGAATACGGCGACCTGTGCGAGCTGATCATCCGCAAATCCATGGAAGCGCGGTATCAGAAGCATTAGATTCCGAAACAGTACGGCGCCGGTGCGCAGAGATCACGGACAAGGATCTGATCGATCCCCTGCGCGCCGGCGCCGATCGTATGACGGCATCTGATTGTTTGTATAATATATTTATTAGATTAGGAAAGGATTTTCTGCCTTATGAAAAATATGTCTTTACAGAAAATTGCCGCTGCCTGCGGCGGTACCTACTGCGGAAGCACAGACCTCCTGGACCGAGAAGTCTCCAGCGTTGTCATTGACAGCCGGAAAGTCGAAAAGGACAGCCTGTTCGTAGCCATCAAGGGCGCGCGCGTGGACGGACACTCCTTCATTCCACAGGTTATGGAGAAAGGCGCACTCTGCGCTGTCTCCGAACAGGATCTTGGAACTGTCCCTTACCCTTACATCCGAGTGGACTCCTGCGAACAGGCGCTCAAAGACATCGCGGAGCACTACCGCCGTTCTCTGGATATCCGGGTGGTAGGGATCTCCGGCAGCGTGGGCAAGACAAGCACCAAGGAAATGATCGCTTCTGTTCTGGGACAGAAATTCAATGTTCTCAAGACAGAGGGGAACTTTAACAACGAGATCGGACTTCCCCTCACGGTCTTCAACATCCGCGAAGAACATGAGATCGCTGTTCTTGAAATGGGCATCAGTCATTTCGGTGAAATGACCCGGCTGGCGAAAATCGCCCGCCCCGATATCTGCGTCATCACCAACATCGGTGTCGCACACATAGAAAGCCTTGGCTCCCGGGACGGGATCCTGAAGGCAAAGACAGAGATGTTCCAGTACATGAACCCGGAGGGAACCATTATCTTCAACGGAGATGACGACAAGCTGAGAGGATTTGTCCCTGAAAACGGGATCGCACCGGTCTATTTCGGACTGGATCCGTCCTGCCCCTATCACGCAGAACAGATCGAGGACAGAGGACTGAGAGGGACTGACGCAGAGTTCGTCACCCCGGACTCACGGTTCCGCGCGCATATCTCGATTCCCGGCGGCCATATGGTGTATAACGCGCTCGCCGGCATCGCCGTCGGAACTGCTCTCGGCATGACGCCGGATGAGATCATCCGCGGCATCGAGGCCCTCGTTCCAATCGCCGGGCGAAACAATCTTATTGAGACAGATCGCTGGTCAGTCATCGACGACTGCTACAACGCGAACCCCGCTTCCATGAAGTCCTCCCTGGACGTGCTCTCCCGCGCCGGCACAAGGACAGTCGCCATCCTCGGAGACATGTTTGAACTGGGAGCGGCCGAGAAAGAAATGCACTACGAAACCGGAGCCTATGCCGCCGAAAAAGGCATCGATGTACTCATCTGCATCGGCAGCCTCTCCGCAGAGACTGCCCGCGGCGCCCGGGAATCCTCCCGCGGAGCAGAGATGGAGATCCATCATTATGACAGCAAGGCAGATTTCTTTAAAGAGATGGATAATGTCCTGAAAGAGAAAGATACGATACTCGTGAAAGCTTCACACGGGATGGAGTTCCCCGAGATCGTAAACCTTCTGGGACGTAGTTAAATTCAAATTCACTACGTCCCGAACTGCAGGCAGCCCCGTCCCTTTTTGAAAACAGCCCTGTCCCCTATAGTAAAATCACACAATTCGCATTGATTTTCCACTTGATTTTAATCAGTAAATTGTGCATTTTTTCATCGGGGACAGGGCTAAATTCAAAAAGGGACAGGGCTGTTGTTAATCGGGGACGTAGTCAAATTCAATTTCACTACGTCCCCGATTGCTAATAATGTATCACCACCGGCGTGTACATCTCCAGCATCTCGTACAGTCTCCCCGCGTCAGACAACGACATATTGATACACCCATGCGAGCCAGCCGTCTTATACCTCTCCCCGCCGAATGCCGCCTGCCATGTCGCATCATGGAATCCGATCCCGGTCCACGTCACCCGCATCCAGTAGTTGACTCGGGTCTCGTATTCCCGCTGTCCATTCGCCTTGATATCCCCCAGAAGAACCTTATCCCTCTTCATTTCCAGAATGGAATAAACTCCCTGAGGGGTCTCCTTATCCGGAGTCGGCTTTCCCGTGACTACGTCGGTCTCCATCATCACGGTCCCGTCCTTCACATACCACATATGCTGCCGGGTCAGATCCACTTCCACGTAAGTGCTGCCCCAGTCCTGCGGGCCGTGTACTGCCGCCGTGCCATTCTCACAGTATGCCGGCGCTCTTGTAACTGACACTCCGTTTTCGATATCAGCGGTCAGCGCCGTCAGCTCTGCCTCCTCGTCAATCTCCCATCCGTAAGTGCCTCCGGACACCTCCGCGCTAAGCCCGTCCGCTGTGGTAAATGTCCGCGTTGTGCCAACCGTATCATATTTCCTGCCAAACTCTGCAAGCCACTGCTTGACCGCCTCTGTATTGAAAATGACCTGCATGTTTTCATCTACTGTAAGCCAGCCGGAGATCAGCGCCTTATCCACCACGACAGGTTCATCCATCTCATATGTAACGCCCGCCCTGCAGTATTGATTCATGGTATCACAGGCAGCCTGCACCTCAGGAGAATCAGATGTATATTTCGGGGCCTTATAACATCCCTCCTCCTTCAGATCCAGCTCCGGTTCCAGCCCGGATATACTCTTCCTGACCGCCTCAGCCAGTGATTCCATATCGACCGCCGTGCCCTCCTGTTCCCGACCTGGTACAAACTGATTTCCGTCAAACTGCGGCGCAGCGGACACCGGTTCAATCTGTTCTTCTGTCACTGCTTTCAGCGTCTGCAGTTTTTCTTTCAGCAGCTCTGCATCATACTCCACGCCTGTCTCGACTCCAGACACATTTTCCGTAAAGAACGCTCCCGGCCAGAGAAATGCATTCTGCTTCTTCATCAGCCCCTCTGCCTCCGCGTTTCCTTCATAAGAGAGGGCGATATCACTTCCGCGGATCGTGTCCTTTGATCCCGTCTTTCCCAGGATCGCAAGCTCATACCCGGCTGTCCTCTCTTTCAGATAACTGTGCAGAGCGCCTGCAGATCTGCCGGAAAAATCTCTGCCATTTATCGTGGTATTTGGCAGGAAATGAAACTGAAAGAACAGCGCTCCTCCCAGATAGACAGCCGCAAGGATCCCCACGACAATTCCACTGACCAGCGCCGCGCGTTTTCCTTTGCCTGCTGCCGCAGTATTCTCTGCCGTCATATTCTCTTCTGCCGTATTTTCCGCCGCTATATTTTCTGCCCCGGTACTTCCTGATAATATATTCTCTGCCGCTCTGTTGTCCTTCGCCGGCCTTACATCTGCCCCAGGATTTCCTGCCGTCTTATTCTTCTGTACCTCTAACCTTTTCATCCTCTTCTTCTGGTATCTTCTCATTATCTTCCTCCCCATGCCGCCTGAACTACGCTCAGGTATTCCGACTCAAAATGGACCTTCTCACTGTACAGGGCGTATTCTCTCAGAGACTGTATCCACTCCTGCACACCGTTCTTCCTGTCCGCAGCCTGATATTCCTCCGCGATCTTCTCATAGTCTTCTCGCCCACACAGGAAAACGTACACTGTGCTGATATCCCTGTTCTCCGTCCTGAAGTAATCCCCCGACCTGTTCAATGGTGCTCCGGACGCATCACACATGACAGTGACATAAGCATTTTCTGATGTTCCCTCCGGAAGAATGAGCCGTGCCGAAATATCTTCCGCAGTCTTAACAACACAGGCAATGCCTTCTCCCGATGCGTCGGCACCGTTGATCTCTGTCACCTCCGTATCTCTCATATCAGCTGGCACCGCGACATGGAAGTCCCAGTCTCCTACATATTTTGTCTCATCGCCTCCATCCTCCCCGCAGAAGGAACGGATCGACCAGTCATAATAAAAATCGTCTGCGGCCTTTCCGCCTGCAGATGACTCATCCCCGGCAAGCGGCGCCCGCACCGTTCCGAGAAATGTACGGTCATCAAGGAAACTTCCCTCTATATAATCCGGCAGAGCAAACTCAATTGATTGATCCGCTGCCCCCTCTGACTCCATTCCGATTCTGCACATATCTCCCGTCGTTTCCGCGCCAAAGCTATCTGCAAACGGCTCCTCACTTCGAACAGTCACAGTCATATACAGCGTGTATCCATTGTAATAAACATTGGCAGCTGTCACCGTAATTCCCCCGGCTTCCTGCATATACAGAAAATTTTCCCGCCGCGGACGTTTTCCCCCTGCCGGATCTTCTTTCGCCAGCTTCACGTCCGCCTCAGAATCCTCCGGCAGGATCCTCTGCGCAGTACGTTCAGGTTTGTCTGCGCCCGGAAGGAAAATTCCTTCAGCCGCCCCGAAGCATCCGGCGCAGATGATCATCCCTGCCGCGATTCCCGCAAACATCCTGACACGCTGTTTTCTCTTCTCTTTTTTCAGAATGTCCAGGCTCTCATCGATCACTTCATCCAGCCTTCCCGGAATCGGGATCTTCTCTGTCTGTCTACTCATTCAGATACCCCTCCTTCAGAATATTCCTCAGCTCCTGTCTCGCCCTGGTCAGCCAGCCCGAGACGGTCCCTCTGGGAACCCCTGTGATATATGCGATCTCATCCAGTTTCAGCTCATCAAAATAACGCAGGATCACGACCGTCCTGTATTTTTCCGGCAGCCGCTCTATAGCACTGTAAAGATCCAGCCGTTCCTCTGCGGAAATGCCGCCCGTCTCCTGCGGGATCTCCAGCTCCGCTGCCGCTGCATGGCGCTGAATACGCTTATAATAATCCTTTGACACATTGATCAGAATCCGCGTGATCCACGTCCTGAACATTCCGGGATCCTTCAGATTTCTGATCGACCGGAACGCCCGGAGGACAGTCTCCTGGACGATCTCCAGCGCATCATCTTCATTTCCCGAATACAGATACGCCGTGCGGTAAAGATATTCCTTCTGTTTTCTGATCAAAATGCCGTATGCTTCCACACTTCCCCGCATGGCGCGCTTCACAGTCTTCTGTTCCGCAGACGCAGCCCCATCCCTCATGTCTCTCCCCCCTGCTTTTCACGATCCGGCCTACTTCCTTCTGCACATTCTGATGTGCTCCTACTTATTAGACTATCCTTTTCCGCGAAATGATACAAGTTTTTTCAATTCTGTCAAAAAATGAAAAAACGCCGGAACATCTGCCCGGCCTGTTGGGCCTGCATCTGTTTCGGCGTCTCCTCCAGAACTTCTCCGTCCTGCATTCTTTCTATGGTCCTCTATATGACCTCGTTATTTTCTGCGATCTCAGCATCCTCCAAGATCTCATTGCCTCATATAATCTTCGAGATCTCTATGAACTAATTTACTCCGCAAAGAACTTTTCCCGCACTTCTTCTACCGGCATCTTCTGTCCTGTGAACAGCTCGAAAGCGGCTGCCCCCTGCCAGAGAAGCATTCCGATTCCTCCTGTCGCCGCGCGGCAGCCTGCCTCTTTCGCCTTTCTGACAAGCAGCGTCTCCCTCGGATTATAAACCACATCCGCCACTGCAAGCTCCGGACGAAGGACTTCCTCCGGCACCGGCATCACATTTTCCAGCGGGCTCATTCCTGCCCGCGTTGCATTGATCAGGATATCCGCCCTTCCGACTGCTTCTTTGAGCAGTTCCGCGTCATCCAGATCATTGATGCTCACGCTGCCGATTCCCGGAACTGCCCTGCGGATCTTCTCCACTGTCTTCTCACCGTTGGCGTAAAACTCATCCTTCCGGTTGAAGATCGCGATCTCCTCCACACCGTCCAGCGCTGCCTGCACTGCGATCGCTGTTGCTGCTCCTCCGGTTCCCAGCAGAACGATCTTCTGCCCCTTTACCTCGACTCCGTGCTCCCTCAGATTATGGATGAATCCCACACCGTCCGTGTTATGTCCGGTCATGGTGCCGTCCTCCTCCACAACAACTGTATTGCAGGCTCCGATCATCTCCGCCGCCGGAGACAGTCTGTCTACGAGCTGTGCGACTGCCGTCTTGCACGGCATCGTCACATTGAAACCTCCCACATGCAGAGTACGAAATGCGTCAAGCGCATCCTTTGTCTTCTCCAGCGGAATATCAAAAGCGAGATAAGCACAGTCCAGACCGAGCTTCTCAAAACTGTAATTCTGCATGGCCGGGGATCCGGAATGTCCCACAGGAGAACCGATCAGAGCATATAATTTCGTGTGTCCGTTAATTCTTTTTTCCATTAGTAGTATCCTCCCGAAAGTGAATATGTAGATAAAGTATAGCACTTATCCTTTTTCACTGCAACACTTTAACGTGCGAAAAATTCATTTTTCTCCCCAGCATGCTCAATTCATTATTTTGTAATCGTAAATGTTCTTGTGATCGGCGCCGCAAGATAATTTCCGCCCAGCGTCACAACAGTTACAATGTAGCTTCCCGGCTCTGTCGGCGGCGTTGTCGTACTGGAATAGATCTTCCAGGAGCTTGTGAATCCGGAGTACAGGAAATGCACATTGCTCTGTGAGATCGTCACATCACCATTGTGAGATAACATCACGCCAAAGTCAAATGTTTTTGCCTGCTCTGCCGTCAGTTTTCCTCCCGGGATCTCCTGATTCCATGTCAGCCTCACACCCGATGTCCTCATCTTTACAAGCACCATTCCAATGCCGACGCCAGTCTCATAATTGACATTATCCGTGATCGCTGCGACCGTATAGAGACCTGCCCGGTTCGGAGTTCCGAAGGCGATTCTCACAGAATCGATGAGAGACGGCATATTATTGAGCAGCTTAAGGATCTGGCCGAACGTCCCTGTATCAATATTCAGCTTATCCATAACATCCAGAAGCTCCTGTGTGCTGAACAGCTCACGGAGTTCACCTACTGTTACGCCGTCATTGAGCATCTGGGTAAATGTTTTTCCGCTGACTGCCTTTACGATCGGATCCAGAAGCTTCAGAAAAGCATTGTCCGTATAGCGTTCCGGCAGGTTCAGATAAACTGCGGAGGAAATATCGCTGGTTGCTCCCACAAACAGTGTATACACATCAAAATCATCCACCGGATCCGTTGTCACAAATCCTTCCGGCAGCGCCTCATCCGCAAAAATATTTGCAGAACTTACCTTCACGGATACCTTTGCCTTATTGACAGAAAGTGTTCCCTCAACTGCCGCAGCCGGTCTGTATTCTGCATTTCCGTGATAGGAGATTCGGATTTTCTTCTCCCCTGCTCCCATAGCCGGATATTTCAGCAGATCCGCAGTTCCGCCTTCGATCGGAACCCAGTTTTTCCCAAGCTCTCCCAGCGATCCGGACGATGCAGTTCCATAGTACTCCATCGTGAAATCTTCAGTGTCCACAGCGTCACAGCCCGGCAGAACAGAAGCCTCCCAGTCGATCATGCTGTCAAGGATCGCCTGCTTCATCACTGCTGTATCTTTATTGTATGTAATAGCCGCCCCTTCTCTATAGACGATCGTGCTCGCATATCTTCCGTCAGCCACCGTCACCGCAGTCTCTGCCGATGTCCCGTAATACTCACCGTTCTCGCCGTAGGAAATGCGGACGTTCCATGTTCCCTCTGTCATTGCCGGATATTTCAGCGCACTGACCGTGCCGCCTTCCAGCGGAACCCATGCTTTCCCGAGATCTCCCACTGATCCTGTAACGGCTGTCGCATAATACTCAATCGTCACATCGTCCACTGTAAGCTGTGGTTCAGAAGATGCCACCACTGCATTGAAAAGATTCTCGCGCAGCCTGCCATAGTTGACGGACAAATCTTCATTGTACGCCAGGTTCACCGTACAGCCTTCGTTCAGCACGATGGATGAGGACAGCTTCGCAGCTTTCGTCAGTGTAACTTCCGTGTCTGTACCAGCAAGCCTCACCTGATAGCTTCCGTCAGAGTTGTCCGCCAGTGCAGGATGTGTAAATGTCGTAGGTACAAATACAATCTTCTTTTCACTTGTAAATCCATTGACAGAACCCCACGCATCATTCGTAAGAAGACCGTTTTTACCGGTGCAGTAATACTCCCACTCCAGGCTCTGCAGATCAACTTCGTCTGCGTTCGCCACAAGCGCCTGCCCGAGGATCTCCTTAACCGCTGCAGCGTCAGATCCCACCGGGATAACCGCAGTCCCGTTCTGAAGCTGCGGAGCAACTGTCTCCTGCTGCGCTTCCTCGCCGGTCTGTAGCTCAGATAGATCTGCCTCTCTTTCCTGTACTTTTGTGTCTGTACCGTCAGATTCTTCTGCCTGCACAGCCGCCTCCTGTGCATACACAGCAGTCTGAGGCACAGCTGTCTGTACAAGCATAGCCGCAGCCAGAGACGCTGCAAGCCATTTTGCAAGTTTGTTCTGTTTCATCTTCAGAATCCTCCCTCTTTTTATTTCTTTGCTAATATATGGTAAAATTTCTCAACATTGCTTTTTACTTCTTTTAAAATATAAGTCGAGATCTGTAACACTCGCATATGACACAGCTCCCGCTCTGTATACCTGTCTTATTTCTCTCATCTCTTATGCCTGTCAGCCCTCAAAACCGCCTCTGCAGCGGCGCTCTCCAAAAATTCCAGCAGGTCCTCCCGGTCAAATACCTTCAGATGGTCCGCCGCCTCCGCCGGCACGCCCCAGTATCCGCGCAGCTCCTCGAGCACCTTCTCCAGATCACGGTAATCCACTTCTGCGATTCCCGGATTCTCCGGCGTTTCCAGTGTATCCGGCAGATGATACTTTTCAGCCAGCCATGTATTCATCCTCGTATAATCACCATAATAATATTCTTCGGAAAGATACCGCGAAAGCGTTATCCTCTCCCCGCTTTTCTTCACGAGCACATATGCCGTCTCGTCTCTCCTGTCCGTCACCACTCCGCTCTCATCCAGGAATTCCGCCACTCTGGGGATATAATCTCTGAAAAATCTCTGGTCGATATAGAGGTGAAACCAGTATCCCCTGCAGCCCGCATCACTCATAAGATCACAGTATTTCCGCCGGAACCGCTCCGGATGAGGCCATTCGATCATCCGGTCCCTGTATGCCGGATCCCGGAATTGAGACCTGCTTTTCTCCCGCACTGAATCAGGAAGCAGATTTCCCGCGAAAAAATCATTCTGCTGTTTTGGATCACAGCAGAGGGAATCCTCGGACGGAAGATGGTCAAGGTACATTCGGGCTGCAGTCAGGTGCAGGATATAACCGGGCATAGGAAACACTCCTTTTCATTTTTCCTTTTATTTTATTCCCACGGCGGCAGGAAATCAACTAAAGGAATTGAGCGTTCTTTCTCTGCTCACCGTCTATCTTCCTGCCTTGCCCCGACTTACTCTGCTGAACGCCCGGCCGCTTCTCCGACGCCCTGTATCTCTCTTACCGCCTGATCTGCCGTGATGACGCGCTCCTCAGTAATACAGCTGCGCAGGACGATCAGCGCCGCTTCATGCTCCCGGATCCCCGAAGTAGATCCGCAGAGATCCTCTATCACCGAACAGTCCACCAGATCATTGTAGAAGTCAAACGCGCTGTGCAGCACACAGCAGCCTGTATTTACCCCCGCAAAGTAAACTTTATCAATCTTATTGTCACGGATAAATTGCTTCATTTCATCATTCCAGCAGCTGTACTTGTCCTTGTCAAATACTCTCTCCATGTGTCCCCGGAGCGTCGGCAGGATCTCCGCTTCTTCCGTACCTTCCATGCACGCCTTCCATCCCTCAAACACATAGCACGCCGTGTTCTCATTATTGACATAGCGGGTTCCCGCTACAATCGCCCTTCCTTTAATCTGTTCAAGGAAATCCAGGATTCTTTCATCAATTCCCTTCGTATTCTGGTTGCTAAAACCATTCTGCATGTCAATGATCAAAAATAGTATATTCTTCATATAGTTCTCCATTCCGCCGCCGGTCCGGCGGCATGCATACTTCCTCCGATGTACTATATTCTTTCCGCTTTTCTCTATTTAATAAGCATACAGCAAAGTTCTGCGCTCAACTGGCAGCTGACGAAGTTCTACACACTAAGCCACATTCTGCCTGCGGAATGTCCTCTGCCTCAGATGCCCCGCCAGATATCCGAACGCCATGGTGATAAAGAAAAATTTCACCGCTGTATTTCCATAATATAGCAAATAATCGCCTAGACTACAGAGCTTCAATCCCTCCGGGAGCTCTCCCATAAGCCCCGGCTGCAGCGCCTGGAGGAATGACATCCTGCCTGTTCCATAGTGCAGGAGATACAGACACGCTGTCTCAATCGACACTTCCACATAATTCAGCAGGAGGAGCAGCATGGAGCGGATCACGTTTGCGGACGGTTTCTGGATATCCGCCATAAGGATCAGGGAGATCAGATAGGTGATGGTGTCTGCGAGGTTGTAGCACAGGATGAACCGCAGCAAGCCCCCTGGTGCTCCTGCTGCCGCCTGACTGCAGTGCACTAACAAATATCCGAACAAAACCGCCATGCCAATCTTCAGTGCAACAGTCATCTCAACCCAGAACCGTCTTCTCTGCCAGTTTCTCCCGCCAGCCGCATCCTTCAGATATGTATACACCGAAAACAAACGCAGAATCGATAATATAATACGTGTCATTCTGGCAATACAGAAATACCCTCTTTTCCTGTCATATTTTATAATCTCCGCAATATACTGCAGCTGGGACTGCAGGGAATTCTGAGTAACTACCTGCGCCTTTTTTTGATAAACTTCTTTATACTTGTCCAGAACAGCTGAAGCCGCTTTATATTTCTTATCCAAACGCGAGGTTTCCGAATCCCAGACAAAAAAGATAATATTCTGAAGCCCCTCAGATGTATTATTAAAGAATTCACTGTCATCCTGCTGCCATTCTGATAGTGCATTCCCAAGGCCGGCTATCGCAGTCTTAACCGCCATTTTAAAGGGGAATCCGTATTCTCCTGAACCGACGATCGGTACAGCGACGTTCTTTATATCCGGATGCTCCCGAATGATTCTGACGATTTCCCGGTAACAGGACTCCAGCGTTCGTACCCTGGAGCTGGAACAGATATTGTGCTTTTTCATCCACTTTCCCAGAAATCGAGGTGTTTTCCCTGTCTCTGCATCAAAAACAGAGCCGACCACATGTATCACATAATCGCACAGTCCATATGCTTTTGTCAGCACTGCCTGCCCTCTGTGACACCTGATTCTTTCATTCTTCCCTGATGTCTTTCCATCCAGTTCTTTACGAATCTTCTCTTTAAAGGTCTTCGGCTTTTTCTTCCCTGCATTCTCTGCAAGAATTGTATCAATAGCTTTATGTATAGCATAATCCACACTTTGTTCCCTGTCGCTTCCCATCAAAGTCGGTTTCGCCGCATTGACAATCGTATCAATTTTCACTACCTCGCCCGACTCTAACTCGCACCTGTCCAGCTGTGGTTTATCTCCTATATTTCCACGGACCACATGAAGCATATCACTGATCGATCTCTCAATGTTCCTCTGACTCTCCTTTTTACTCTCGGCCATAAACTACTCATCTCCGATATTAATCTCATTTCTTTAAGTTCAATCATATCACCTCCGCCCCGTGCATGAAAGTATAAAACCCCTTAATCCACCATAAAAATGACACATTTTGCGATAAATCTGATATAATAAGTCTCATAGTCACGGACTGACGAAAATAGAGAAAGGGAATGGCAGGCGGCGCACCGCCCCTGCAGGAAAGAACAATGAAAAGTTTACTGATTTTAGGCGCCGGCGGCTTCGGGCACATGATCCAGGAGACAGCCCTGATGCTGGGATATGAGAAAGCTTTTTTTCTCGACGACGCAGTAAAGGAAACAGATGTCATCGGAAAATGCTGTGATTACGAAAGCTTTCTGAAAGAATACGACACAGCTGTAGCAGCATTAGGCGACAACAACATGCGCCTGTACTGGACCGAAAAACTGATGGAGGCAGGCTACCAGGTGCCGGCGATCATCCATCCGTCCGCAGTGGTAAGCCCAAGCGCAGTGATCGGAAACGGCAGCTTTATCATGCAGAATGCCGTCGTCAACACACACACGACAGTGGAGCACGGCGTGCTGATCAACAGCGGCGCCGTCGTGGATCACGACTCCTTCATCGGACGCGGCGCACATATCGGACTGGGAAGCGTAGTCAAATCCAACTGTAAGATCGCTCCGAAGCAGAAGGTAGAGGCCGGCGAAGTGATCTTCTCTACAAGACGGAAGATCGACGGTGTGACCGACCGCAATCTGGAAGATGCGATCTACGCGTTCGGTTTCGGGCCGAGATGCAGCTATGTGAAGCCTTTCGGCGCCGGACATATCAACGAGACATACGCTGTCTATATGCCGGGCGAGGACGGGGACGAGCTCTCCTATGTCCTCCAGCGTGTGAACAGCAATGTATTCAAGGATCCCGCAGGCGTGATGGACAACATTTTCGGAGTGACAGAATACCTGAGAAATGTCATCCGCGAAGAAGGCGGCGACCCGGACCGGGAGACGCTCTCCTACATCAAAACAAAATCCGGCTGCAATTATTTCGAAGACAGCGAAGGCGAACCTTGGAGATGCTACAACTTCATCCCGGATTCCGTGTGCTACCAGCTCGTGGAAGATCCGGAGCAGTTCTACCAGTCAGGAAACAGCTTCGGCCATTTCCTGAAACAGCTGAGCGACTACCCGGCGTCCAAGCTGAATGAGACCATCCCGGATTTCCATAACACGGTAAAACGCTTCGGCGCTTTCAAGTTCGCCCTGAAGCGCGACCTAAAGAACCGCGCGGCGACCTGCCGTCCGGAGATTGATTTCGTCCTTGCAAGAGAGGACGACTGCGGCGTACTTGTAAAACAGCAGGAAGAAGGACTCCTTCCGCTCCGCGTCACACACAATGACACAAAGCTGAACAACATCCTGTTTGACGAGAAAACCGGAAAAGGACTCTGCATCATTGATCTCGACACCATCATGCCCGGCCTGGCGGCCAACGACTTCGGCGATTCCATCCGCTTCGGCGCAGCCACAGCCGAAGAGGACGAGCCGAATCTGGATCTGATGCATTTCGACATTAACTTATATGAGCTGTATGTGAAGGGATATCTTGAGGAGACGCGCGATGTGCTGACAGAGGCAGAGATCATGAACCTCCCGTGGGGTGCCCGCCTTATGACACTGGAGTGCGGTATCCGCTTCCTGACAGATTATCTCGAGGGAGATACTTATTTCAAGACAGAATATCCGGAGCACAACCTGATCCGGGCGAGAACGCAGTTCAGGCTGGTGGATGAGATGGAGCAGCGGTTTGATGAAATGAATGAGATCATCAGGAAATATATGTGATCTAGGGAGATCCATTTATTACGTAATTCAAAGAATTTATATTATCTGTTTTGTAAAATTGCAGCAGAAGAAGCGCCGTAGAATGAAATGCTTCTTCTGCTGCAGTTTTTATTTGACTTCTGTTTCTTTATGGTAGCGGCAGATTCATAATTCATAGAGCATTAGAGCCTAGTCAGCTAATCCTTTATTTTCCCGCTTCATCTGTTTTTTGAAGGGCTTTCATCTTTTACATCGTTGATATCTCTTACAGTATTATTAATGGCCTCTAGATTTACATATAAATTCGGATCCAGCTTTACTAAACCATTTTCAGATGGGTACAGCATAGTTTCATGCTTTTTTATTTCCAGGAAATCTTCTGAATGCTCGCTATATTTTCTAAAAAAATTTTCCATTGAAGTTTGGAAAATTTCATAACAATCTGTAACTACTTTACCACGGGAATCCAAAAACATATTATGAAATTCCTGCTCAGTTTTCCTCTTGTCATATGCCCCCAGCAAGATAAATTTTACTCGTTCAGCAAAACGTTCCCACAGCATTTTCATCAGCTCTTTGTCCCATACCTCAGGTCTTTTCATAAAAACAAGTATGATATTCCCATTTGAATTTTCATATAACTTACGAGTGATTTCTTCGAAAATATCTTTCATCGTTCTTAGACTCACAGGCGACTGATCATCGTTCAGTGAAAAAATCATCCTTTCGCCGAAATGTATCCAGCTTGTCGTTCCTCTTCTCAATACAGATTCTCTGATCACACGATAATCTCCGGACAAATCTTTAATATTCTGCCTATGAGTATTACTTCTCAGTCCTTCTTGCTCCGAATAGCCGTCATAGTCAAAAATAATATCCCACTGAAACTCTGTTAAAAGATTCTTATCTTCACAGCTCACATCATGAATCGCATCCGTCACCAGAATATAGGTATTTTCTGTTGTATCAAACCGATTAACTTTCTCAAAGAAATCATTGAAGTCAAAAATAGGCTCTTTTAATGCCGGAACTATTACACTATCCATTTCCAATTCATGCAAAACCTTATTAAAATTATCTTGGAATCTCCATACATCTCTCAAATACTTTGTCATTTCTAGGCTTGGATAATTAATATTCTTCTTTCCATTCAAGATTGCCTGTTCACATAAGAAAGAGAAATCAGACTGATTTCCGCAGTCGATCTTAAGTAGTTTCTCCACATATTTATGCAGAATACTCACTCCCACTTGATTGAAAGAATCTACATCAATGTTTTCGATTTTTGATATTTCTGCCAGCATTCGCTGAAATCGACCAACAATATTTTGTACATCATCTTCCTCTCCTCCTACAGAAATTTTCACACAATATTTTTTATCTTCAGACATTCCTGAAACTGCACAATAATCTACTCCCCAATTCATACTGCCCGGACGATATACATATGGTATTAGGCTATACTCTTCTCTGTCAGCATAATAACTGCCGACAAAACAGGATATCGCAGCATATCCGTCTGTCTTAAAGCCTCCGGACACAATTTCCTGAATATCATCCGTCAAAGGATGAACTCCTAACTGATGAGAATGTCCGCATAAATATGCAGTTATATTTTTACTGGAAAATAATTTTATAACCCGCCTTTTTTCCGAATCCGCAAGATAGTCAAGTGAATGATGTCCCAAAACAAATACCGGCTTTCCTCCTTCTATCTGCTCAAACAGGCTGATCAATTGCGGTTCACACAAATATAACTGATGCTCATCTTCATCATCACAGGAAGTAAGGCAAGTATTTAACATAACAATTTCAGCATCATCCGTATGTATGACTTGATGAGGATAATCGCCTTTTTTCTCCATTCCAAGAATCTTTTCCCTATTATCATAATACTCATCAAAAGCTCTAAGGAGCAAATCTCTGCTCTCAGCATCCGCAAACTCTTTATCAAACGCAATATTAGGCAGTCCTTTATCACGAATATCTTTTATTTCATTTCTCCTATGCCTGAATGTTCTAGGAATATCATGATTCCCGCAGACCCAGAAAATATTTTCTTTATTTTCAATTATTCCTGTATCCAATAATAATTCATGTATTCTACGCTCTGCTAAAGAATAAACACAACAGTCCGCTACATCTCCCGTTATAAAGATATATCGAAATTTTCCATTTTTCGCTTCCTTTATCAAAGCCTCCTTCAGACCGTTAAGCATAAGACTCATATCAAATCCTTCGCCTATTCTAAAATGTAAATCAGATATGTGCAGCCATTTAAATCCATTCATATTCTTCTCCTTAGCCTCTCCATTTTTGTTTATTTTGCCCATTACTTAAGTTTATACTATTCTTCTATTGTATCATTTAACCATAGGAATAACTAGATTCTTATTGCGAAAATGAATAATAATTTCTTCCCAATCTTCCACATCGATGTGACAAAATACACTATGTGCTGCCATTATTCCTCGTTATCTTCATACATATCTTCATACAAACTTTCAATTCCTCTGAGCTCCAACTCGTCTTTAATAGGAAGAATCGGTGAATATAACTTTGTATAAGCTACACCTATTGCGCCTTTGTACAAAATAAATTCCGCTCTTCCTTCCTTCGGTCCTGAAGAATTAACATGAGATTGCGCAATACCGGGGTATGTTTCAATATAGTAAATTTTTTTTATGTTATATTCATTCGCAATAATCGTACATCTTTCGCAGGAACTTGATGTAGTAAAAAGACATCCCCCTTCAGCAAGACCTTTATTACCACAGGAATGGAAAGCGCGCTCTTCTCCATGCATTGCCCGACTATCTTTTTGCTCTTTTTCATGAGTAATTTTCCCGTACAAAGATTTAAAACAATAGCTTGGCGTTATCCCTTCACAAATATTATTGATTTTTCTTTGATCACTAAAATTGTAACCTTTTACATATCTTTGGATAAGTGAGTCTTCTCTTTCCAAATCACTGTATACATCCTCATCTGGGTTGGATTGCAAATCAGGCAATTTTCTATAAATACATGGGACTCTATATTGAGGGACATCATTCCAACCGGTAGAAAGAATATTGTAATTGCTGTCAGTTACTACCGCCCCTACCTGCCGCGAAATACATCCCGAATTTACTTTTGCATTAAAGGCGATTTGCATGCAGCGTTCTATCTTAGTTGGCGGAACAAGCCCCGGATGCATAATTAGACTGACATATTTTATAATTTGATAAACCTGTTCTTTTTTCCCTTTACTGTCAGTTATACTCCCGAGAAAAATATCCGCATTTTGTGTAGAGCTTTGTATATCTTGAAGATAAAAAGAAAATAGTCCGGAAATCATACAAAAAGTGCGAATAGGATCTTTTAAGATGCTAAAGAAAAACTTATATTCATCCTCTAAAATCCCAAATCTTTCATACTCCCAGCTGTAATCTATCATCCTAATCTCCGGACACCACTCAAGTGAATATGTATCACTCCGCTCCATTTCATCCAAGCGCTTAACAAGATACTCCATAAATTTGTCTGGAGTCTCCAGAGCCTCAATATATTTATAAGCCTGTATTTCAAATAATGTAACTTCCCTTCTCGCCTGTTCAATCAGCAGACTGATAAACCTATTAAAATCCTTTTTAATATGATTGGGATTTTCATATAAAACATTATAGTGCTGCGGTGTAAACTCATTGACACCAATCGTTTCTTTTCTTTTTTCATCTAATAACGCAAATGTATAGTATGCAGAGTATCTATCCTTCAGGAAACTAAATTCATAAGGATTTTTAAGCGAATCTATTACAATCTGTACCGGTACAGACTTTCTATTTGTTGCAGGAGCTCTTCGTATTTTTATAAATGTATTAATTCTTTTCGCTATACTATAGAAATAATCGAAATTTGAAATATTATCTATATTCTCTATTCGATCTTTCCACTGTCTCATATCAAGTGTTCCGAAAAAACGGATCTCATTGCCATATCTTTGAAACAACGTCGTATACTTTTCTCTGTCCAGAGAATCTCTAAGCGCACGGCCAATCGTCGGAAGAATATATTTCGTATAAGTATATAGTGAAAGAGTAGTACGAGTATTATACTGTTCCCCTCTTTTGTTTCTTAATACATTAATATAATCGATTAACTCCTTATTCTTATCGAATAATGCCCTGTATAATCCCTGCTTTAGACTTCTGTCGATAAAAATTTTTAATTCCTTTTTTACCGATTCTACATCAACATACTCATTTTTTTCTTTTAGCTCTTTAAAATTTGACATGCATTTATTTAAAAACTCTGTCTTAAAAAACAGATCGTCTTCTATTTCCTCTTTAAACCGCTCATACGTTCTTTTATTTTCTAAAATATAAGTTATAATAACATCTCTAGCTTTAATAACATCGAACTGTTTCCAGTTATGCCTTGCATATCGAAGGACATTTTCCCGTTCCAGCTTCTGAATATTATCATCATCCTGAAACCTTGAAACAAACCGTTCTAATTCGCAATAATCGCTGGACAGAATTTCAGTTACATCCGATAAGCCGCTTTCTATAGACCCAGTCAATCCTATAATAATAAAATCTGAACGTTGATTAAAAACTTTTCGTATTGTTTTCTGCTGAATAGCTGTTGCAAATTTCTGATTCATCATCTTCTGTGCCTCCTACTGTCTAGAATCAATAAAAATACTTTTTATTATAGGAAAAATAATATATAGTATACAGCTGGATAATGCCGAATAAATAATCCCCATTTGGTTAGCATCAAGTTCTAAAGGATCAGAAGAATTTGATGAAATCGCAATAATATATAATGACAGTCCTAAAGCCAGTGCCATCAGCATTCCAACCAGTCGGTATTTATTTTTTTTACAAAATTCCCATATCTTTGTTCTTATCGGCAGATATCTCTGTTTTTTTGTAATATATTCATTTATGATAGATATGCTCATTTGCGCATTACTGCAAAAATCTTCCTGTAAAAGGCGCAAATATTTTTTCTTTTTTTCTTCCATAAATGATTTTAACGTATCGTCAAACTCTTCATCATTCTGCAAAGTATAGATTTCTTTCCATACTTTCTTTTCTTCCGAATTTAACCGTTTAAAAAGAAGCGACTCAAGTGTTCGCTCTTCACATTTGTGCAAAGCTCCCAGCAGCTGCCGCAGCTCGTCCACTTCTTTTCTTTTAAATGTGGAAATATTTTTTTCTACAGTACTTTCCAAAATATCCAATCTTCCTGGAGGATTATCTGAACGCTTCAGCGGTATAGAATCTAACCCCATAAATTCAACGGTAACAAAAGAATTGTATATTGTTTTTCCATATACTTTTTTCTCAATAGAAAATTTAAGTTTTCTATTTGTTGGATTATTCAAAGAAATAAGAAGTTGCCCCTCCCAGTTTGGATCAAGAGTAGTAGAAACATGTCCAAATCCCTCTGAAACAACTTTCACTTTTGAATAAAATGCCCCGGACAACGCTGATGAGACAGCTACAGACTCTCTTGTTCTTACTAAAACCGTATCATTTCTGTCAATCATTACATACACTTCGTCACTATTCTCTATAATACTCAAAAATCTCTTTTTCTTTGTGGAATAGAAGAATCTCGTAGGTGTTAAATTATAGCCCGCAGGCTGAAGCTGCGCTTTATCAAAAGGGGCAATATAAATTTCGCCGTTATGTATAGCTTCTAAAATATTTTTATCCGATAAAACCCCCTTATGTTCTTCATCAAAAAACCTATTACTCATACAAATTCCACCCTTCTCTTCTGTACTCTTTGTTTCCCTTCTATATATGTCAATAAAAAAGGACAAAGCTATCCTCCTGTTTCAAGATAACTTTGTCACCACACCCAATATTGTATCATGGCCTTTTATAAATCTCAATAAATTAATCCACAAATTTCCGCGCCAGCTTACATACAATTAATGTTCTTATAAAAATTATTTCTTATTTCTGCCTTCTGACACAAATCACATTTTGTAAGAATCACACACCACCAAACATACAAAAAGACGGCTGTACCTCTGCCCATTCCAGACATCTGTTACAGCCGTCTTTTCTTTCTGTTAACTTCTTGTTCCATTTTCTGTTTTTCCATGCCGCTTAGAAGAGATCTTTCGTATAAATCTTCATATATGTCTCAAAAGAATCTCTCAAAAAATCACTGAATCTTCTGATCATCTCTGGCACCTCCTCCTTACTTTTGATTGCATTATAGCGTCGCCGGAGCTATAATTCTTGTCAAAAGAAAAGATAAACCAGCCAAATCTTGCAGGAAGGGGGAGCCGCCTTATGCACTTTTTCTATGAGCTGAAAGAAGACAGAATGGAAATCTATGAAAAAGCTTCCGTCCATTATCCGCCCCATATTCACAAATCCATCGAGTGTATCTATGTAACTGAAGGGACACTGGAACTCGGGATTGGCGAAACACTTTATCACATGGAGACCGGAGATTTCGGGATCGTTTTTCCAAATGTCATCCATCACTATCAGGTGTTCGGATCGCCGGATTCCCGCGCTTTTTACTTCCTGGCGCCTCCGGCTCTCACAGGCGTTTATTCTGACCGCCTCCAGTCCTTCCAGCCGGAAAATCCGGTCATTCCGTCCTGTGAGGTTCACCCTGATATTCCTTATGCCCTGATCATCCTGGCACGTTCATTTCCCTTTCTCGTGCTTTGCCAAAGGAAAGAGCAGCCCGGACATAACATTATCTACGACACAGTGGCCTATATGGCTGCTCATTTTACTGAGGATATTTCTCTGACAAAAATGGCTGAGGATCTCGGATACAGCCCCTTCGCCCTCTCCAGGGTCTTTTCCCAGACCTTCCACACAAACTTCAACAGATACCTGAACGAACTGCGCCTGAACACAGCGCTGAACCTTCTGGAGAATCCGGAAGAAACCATAACCGACGCTGCATTGAGCGCGGGGTTTAGCAGCCTGCGGACATTTAACCGGGTATTTGGAGAGCGGTTTCACATGCCGCCGAGGGAGTACCGGAAAGAAAGGATACAGAGATAATATCTGGATCAGAATTCCTTCAGGCCATATTGCCTGAAAGTATTGTCCGGAGTAAAATGAAATAAGATTTCACTTACGTAAAAATGATGGAGGATCATAATGAAGAGCACAAGTAAGAAAAAGGAAATTCCCACTAATTTTCCCGATATCCAAACAGCAGAGCAACTAAAAATTTACTTAGATGATTCGACAAATCGACTAAAAAACAGTAGATTTCTCTATCACTATACAACAGTCTCCAATGCGATTAAGATACTTCGCAGTAAAACATGGCATCTCGGAAATGCCAGCAGTATGAATGACCGGCTGGAATATAAGACTGGCCGGAGCCTTGATCCAACTCGCTAGAATAATCTATTCTTCAGCAGCTTCATGTGTGAAGATAAGGAAAATATTGGTATGTGGAGCATGTATTCTCAGCTCTGGGAGAAGGGCGTAAAAATCACCCTTCCCCGAAAGACTGTTATCAATTGGATCAAAGAAACAAAAAAGCTTTTGGTAATATCGCCCAGTGATTTACAGCGGACAAGGAAGGAAATCATAGTCGATGGTCATAACGTATCATTAAGATTATCCGCTGTCGCATACAGTAATGCAGACAGTTTACAGGGCAATGAACAAGAAAAAATAACATGGAGTAATACTAAAAATTACAACATCAGGCACCCCATGCTTCTTCCCGAACTTATTGGATACATTAAAAATATCGCATGGTCTTACGAAAAAGAAGTTCGCATAAAAGCTGAATTTAACAACAACAGCGGAATACAGCGGGTGGCCATTCCGCTGACTGATGAAGTAATTAGAAAGATGACCATTACTGCCGGGCCATTATTTGTAGGTAGTCTGAAGGATGTATTGCTAGAGGAAGCTATCTATGAAATCAATACAGAACAGAGCATTTTTACCGGGCAGCTCAACATAGAAAATCCTTGCCTGAAATGTGAACTAAAACTGAGGCAAAGCACGTAACAGCCAGAAGAAAACAACGTTGATTCAGGGAATAATCCTCTCAGCTTTTTGAAGACTATGAAAAAAGTCTGTAAATAAGATTCTCCTATGATAAGGCTGGATGAAATGTTTAAAACATAAGCTTTTCACCCTTGCTTTATATATACGAGTCAGTACTCATGGTTTACCGTATACTTTCCTGCAAAACCGGCTGGAGCCGCCAAGCTCCAGCCTTTAAAGCACAAAGTATCCATCCC
>ERZ1643246.518-NODE-518-length-49467-cov-31.873492_pt1 | contig 49467 bp, 43 predicted proteins | sample MGYA00579265_ERZ1643246 | MGnify/ENA primary metagenome ERZ1643246 (study PRJEB29033, sample SAMEA4952261) | chicken gut metagenome | biome: Broiler Chicken; feature: Gastrointestinal Tract; material: Caecum | place: Ireland | collected 2018 | study: Broiler... | reverse complement strand
AAAAATAATCATAAAATAGTAATAAAGAGGTGAGAAAAATGAATTGCTATAATATGGTGTTAGAATATATAAATAAGAATGAAAAAGGAATACCAATTTTTATTGAAGAAATCAAAGAATACGTTATTAAATTCTATAATGAAAAAGACAAAGAAAAAGTTTTCAATAATGTTAAATCAATTTTAAATAGAATGAATAAAGAAGGAATAATAGAAACAGCATATAAAGGAATTTATTATATTCCCAAGGAAAACATATTTGGAAAGATGTTATTAGGAAATAGAAAAATCATTCAATATAAATATATAATGAACAAAGATGGAAATATTAAAGGATATGTTACTGGAGCAAAGCTTTTTAATGAGGCACATTTAACTACACAAGTTCCAAATATTATAGATATTGCAACAAATGAATGTAAAAATTTTAATAAATATGAAAACAAGAATTTAAATGTTATAATAAGAAAACCTAAAATGAAAATAAACAATGAAAATTATAAGTATTTGCAGTTATTTGACTTAATAGAAAATAAAGACAATATAGGAATTGAAGTAGATAATCCTGATGAAATAATCTATAATTTCATTGAAGAAAATAATTTAGATTTTGAAAAGATAATTAAATATGCTATGGATACAAAAAGTAGAACTGTAATTAATAAAATTTTAGTTTTAGCTAGATAAGGGGGAAAAAATGAATTTACATTTAAATAAAGAACTATTTATAGAATTTATAGATAACTTAAATACAAGAACTGGTATAGATTCAGACATTATTGAAAAAGATTATTATGTATGTACAATACTAAAAGAGTTATCAAAAAATCAAGATGAATTGAAGGCATATTTTAAAGGTGGTACAGCAGTTTATAAAATATTAGATACAATGAATAGATTTTCAGAAGATATAGATTTAACAGTAAAAGTTATTCCTGAACAATCAAATACTAAAAATAAAAATAGACTAAAGGAGTCAGCTTTAGGTTATGAAATAGAAGGTTTAGAATTATCAAGAGATGAGTGTATTGATAATAAAGGAAGTGTTACAGGAATATACAGATACAATTCTATTTATGATACTAGCAAAAATCCATTACATAGAGCAGGAATTATACAAGTAGAAGCAACATCTTTTACTGTTAGTGAGCCTTATAAAAAATATAACATAGAGCCACTTATATATAAACTTGCTAATGATAATGAAAGAAAAATATTAAAAGAACAATTTGGAATATCAAATTTTGATATAAACGTCATTAAACTAGAAAGAATGTTTATAGATAAAGTTTTTGCAACAGAGTTTTATTATATTAGAAATATGTATAAAAATACATCAAAACATTTATATGATATTACAATACTTGCACGAACAAAAGAAATTAAAGAATTATTACAAAACAAAGATGAATTAGAAAAGTTAATTTCATATAAAAGACAAGAAGAAAGCGTTAGAAAAGGTGGAATTGATGCAAATATAAAAATAAAAGATTTTACATATTTGAAGCAAGAATTTAATAAGGATTTATTAAAGGAATTCGAAAATATGCAAAACAAATATGTATTAAATGATAAATATAAAATAAAAATCAGTGAAGTAAAGAATACTTTAAATGAAATAATAAACAATAAAAATATTGTTTAAGTAAAAAATATGAGACAAAAGTCTAACTAAAATATTGACAGACAATTAGAATTACATATCATAACAATACCTATTATAAAAATAACCGAATTATCAGAAGAGGAGATATTAAAAATACAAAGAGAATCTAAATAATTAAAAAGAAAAATTAAAAGGCTTATTAAACTTTACTATTAGATATAGTTATAAGTTTAATAAGCCTTAATTTTTACTATTTTTTTTACAAGATTTAAAAAAAGAAAAAGAACATTTTATAACATTATAAATATAATTTAATTCATTATCAGAGCATCTATTTAAAGTCTTATTAATCTTGTTATAAACAACATTATCATTTTTATTGCCAAATAAAATATAATCAGCAGAAGAATCAGAAAACTCAACGATTTTATATAAAGTTTTAATACTTAAAGATCTTTCGCCTCTTTCAATTTGACCTAAAAACACATCTGAAATATCTACCTTTTCAGAAAACTTTTCTCTAGGCATGTTCATATCTTTTCTTATACCCCTAATTCTTTCGCCAATTTCCAAATTATTTAACATTACAAAAATCCTTCCTAATAAAATAAAAATTAAAAATAAAAAGTAAAATAAATTTAAATAAAATTATTACCAATAATTATAATACAAGAAGCACAAAGAAATAATCAGCTAAAAGCATATATTACATATATACAACATATTGCATTAATAATCAGAAAAAAATATAATAACGTAAAGAAAAATGTAAATAAAAAGAAAAATAAAATGAGAAAAAGGTAATAAAAAACAAAAAAAGTATTGCAAAAAAGATATGCTTACAGTATAATGAAAGCATAAATTATAAGCATTATAGAATTAATATGCACATTGAAAATTAAATATCTTTGCGAAACAAAAAAGCCTCAATAGTGTATATTAAGAAAAATAATGGGAATAATTTAAAGGGTAGCACTTATACATAGATAAAATAAACTAAAAAATGAAAAAACAAAAGAAAGGAGAATAAAAATTGAAAAATTTAAAGAAAGAAAAAAGCAAAGATATTTTAGCAAAAAGTGAAAATAAAGTATTTACAACACAGAAAGGTATAACACTAATAGCCTTAGTAATTACTATAATCATTTTATTAATCTTAGCAGCCGTAACGATAGCAGCACTATCAGGAGAAAATGGAATACTATCAAATGCAGCAAAAGCAAAACAAGAAACAGAAAAGGCAGAGATATTAGAGCAAATACGATTAGACATATATGGAGAAATGGCAGATAATGGAGGAGCCGATCCAACAGAAGATGACATAGTGAGAATAGCAGATAATTATGGAGATATAGAAGGAACAAATTTTGATGATATGGTATTAAAAACAGATAAAGGAAATTATGAGATAGAATTATCTGATATATGGACACCAGGAAGTAGTGCAGAAGATCCACCATCAACAACATTGCAACCAGGAGAAACAGCAACAGCAGAAAAGAATAAATATTATGATGCAGAATCAGATAAACCAGATGTGCCAGCAACAGTACCGGTTGGATTTACAGTATCAAATGTAGAAGGAGAAAAGACAATAAATGGCGGATTAGTAATATACTATATTCCGGAAGGAACAGATACATCAGAAGATTTCTGGACAGCAGATGGAGATAGTGATGGAATATTAAATGTTCAAGAAGATTATGACCAATATGTTTGGATACCAGTAGATGGAATATTAGATGAAGATGGAACAATAGCAGACGTAACAGGAAGTGAAAAGAAAATATTATTAGGTAGATATGATTTTGCAAGTGATGGAACACCATCAAAATACACATCAACAAGCTATACAGAAGACACACCAGAGTCACATGACCCAGATTATGGAAATGCAATAGCAACAGGAGAAGAAGGAGAAGAAAAAGGAATAAATTTATTTATCCAAAGTGTAAGAGAAAATCATGGATATTATATAGCAAGATACGAAGCAGGAGTAACAGGATATGATGCAAATAATATACAAACAAGTAATAGCAGTAGTGAAACAAGTTGGACAGGATATAGTGAAGAGTCAGCAGGAAGTTTAAAATTAGTAAGTAAAGCTGGAGAGCAACCATGGAACTATGTAACACAAAATAAGGCAAGTGAATTATGCCAAAATTTATATACAGGAGTAAATAGTGATTTAGTAAATAGTTATGCGTGGGATACAGCTATACTGTTTATCCAAAAATATTCAGGAGATACAGATTATTCAATGCAAGATGGATATTCAACAACTCACCAAATAGCAGATACAGGAGAGGGAAAATTAGCAGACACTAATGATTTTGATGACCCATGTAATATATATGATATGGCAGGAAATTGTTATGAATGGACAACAGAAACCTATAGCGATTCCGACAATGCTTGTGTCTGTAGAGGAGGTGGTTACCACAGCAGCAACGATTACACGAGTGGTCGCTTCAACGACGGTACGACCAGTGCCTACAGCGACAATTCCTTCCGCTCACTTTTGTACTTGTAATGCTGAATGCTAAAGCCGTGAATCAAAATATGTAAATGGAGTACTTTTAAAAGTACAAACTGAATAAAAAGGTCTTAACGACTGAAAGACGTTAAGATGGAATTTTTCGAAGAATTTGCAAAATGCGTTTTGAAAAAACGGATTTTGAGAAATTCAGAAAAATTCCACTAACGTGGCGCCACTAACGTGGCGCTTTTTCGCGTTTTCAGGAATTTTTAAGAAAGGAGAAAATAATGAAATTATACAATATGATAGAAATATTACAAAGCAAAAATAAAGGAAAAATAATAATATGCAACTCAGGCAACTTCTATATAGCCGTGGGCAAAGATGCCGTATTACTAAATAAAATGTTAGGACTAAAAGTAAATTGTTTAAAATTAGAAATATGCAAAGTAGGCTTCCCAATAATAGCATTAGAAAAATATACAGATTTAATACAAGAAAAAGGATATAGCTACATAGTATATTATTTTGATCAAAAAACAGAAGAAATAGAAATATTAAAAGAATATATGGGGAAAAAACAAAATGAAATAAAAGAAGAAAACATAGAATGTTCAAAATGTCCAAAAAGATTTAAATACTTTAAAGAAAATGATAAATATGGCAAAGCCCTAGAAAAACTATACAAAAAAGAGGAAGAAAACAATGCAAAAATATAAAGAAAATGAAAACAAATTATCATTAATTCCTAAAACAGAAAAATATATAGAATATATATTAAGCGTTATTTTTAAATTACCAAGAACAGAAAAATTCAGTATAGGAACAGAATATAAAACAAGTATGTATAAAATGTTAAATCAAATAATGTATGTAAATAAGATAAAAAATGAAGAAACAAAAGAAATAATAAAGATATTAAATAATATAGATACAGAACTAAATACACAAAGAATATATTTAAGAATAATGAAAAAAGAAAAATGGATAGATGAAAAGAAATTCAAAGTATCAATGGAATTAATATATGAAATAGGAAAAATACTAGGAGGGCTAATAAAATATTATGCCAAAAACAATAAGAAATAAATATTATAAATACTTAAGCTATGAAAAATTATTAGAAGCTCATAATAAATCAAAAAAAGGAAAAGGATACAGAAAAGAAATAATATTGTTCAATTTAAAACAGGAACAATATATTATGTGGCTATATGAACAATTAAAAAGCAAAAAATATAAGCATGGAGGATATACTGAATTTTATGTAACAGAGCCAAAATTAAGAAAAATAGAAAAATCAAAATATATAGATAGAATAGTACATAGATGGCTAGTAGACAACTTTTTAAAGCCAGCATTTGTACCACAATTCATATATAACTCTTACGCATGCTTAGAAGAAAAAGGGATGCATAAAGCCTGTTTGGATTTACAAAAAGCAATGAGACATTGTAAAGACATATGGAATAATTACTATATATTGAAAATGGATGTATCAAAATACTTTGATAGTATAAACAAAGAAATATTATTAAACATAATAGAAAGAAAAATAAAAGATAAAGATTTAATATGGCTAATACAAGAAATCCTATATGCTCAAAAAAGAGAAAAAGGACTAGAAATTGGAAACTACACATCACAAATGTTTGCAAATATTTACTTAAATGAAATAGATCAATATGTAAAACATAAATTAAAAATAAAATATTATTTTAGATATATGGATGATAGTGTAATATTAGTAAAAACAAAAGAAGAAGCAAAAATAGTACTAGAAAAAATAAAAAAATTCCTAAAAGAAAATTTACAATTAGAATTAAATAAAAAAACACAAATATTTAAAAATAAACAAGGAGTAAACTTTTGTGGATATAAGATAAATGAATATAGATTAAAAATAAGAGATAAAGGGAAAAGAAAACTAAAGAAAAAAGTCAAAATATTAAAAGAAAAAATAAAAGAAGGAAAAATAACAAGTAAAGAAGCAAGAAAATATTTAGCAGGACATATGGGATATTTAAAAATAGCAAATACATATAACTTAGAAAAAAAGATATTTTATACAGAAGAAATATAAAGAATAATAAACAGTATATTCAATATTAGGGATAAATCGAAACCTATAGCAATTCCAACAATCCTTGTGTCAATAGAGGAGGTAATTACAACAACAGCAACAATTACACGAGTAATCGCAACAACAACAATACGACGAATAGCAACAGCAACAATTCCTTCCGCCCACTCTAATACAAAATCCAGATTATATATTTTAAGGAATATATACAGAGATAGTATTAGTATTAAAGAGATTTATTCCTTCCTATTTTATTAATTTGTCATAGTATTAATAAAAGTGATAGATGGAAAGATTAATAAATAACAGGTAAAAAAGAATCAGCAAAATATATATTAGTAAAAAATATAAAAAATACTAGTATTTTTAAAAATATATATTTTGCAAAAAAAATAAAAGAAAAAGAATGAAAAACAAACGAAAAAATAAGAAAAGGAGAAAAATAAAATTTGAACATATGCTTTATACAAGGTAGAATAATAAGTGATATAGAATTTAAATTTATAATAAAAGAAAATAACTATTCAATAGCAATATTTAAAATAATATTAAATAATAATAGTATAGTAAAAGTAAAAGGATTTAATGAAATAGCAGATTACTGTTATAAAAATTTATATAAAAACAAAATAATAAACATATGTGGATATTTAAACAATAAAAGTGAAATAATAATAGACGAAATATTTTAATAAAATTGGGTACAATAGATAAAATGAAGGAGGAAAAAAACATGGAAGAAAAAAATCAAAATAATCAAAAAAATTTAAAAAACGAAATACTAAAAAATTTAGAAAACAATACGGAAAAAGAAGATATACTAGATTTAATATATAAAGCAAGAGAAGAAAAAATAGATGACATAATTAAAAATATTAATAGGAAAATAAAAGAAAAATACAAAAATTTAAATGATGAAGAAGAAAAAGAGAATATAAAAGTAGGAAAATATATAGAAGAAATATATAAACAAGGATTTAAAGATGGAGTAAATTTAGGCATTTTTCTCTTGCAATTTTAAGTTTGTTTTAGTATAATACAAATGTAGAAATATCAATAGAAAGAGGGAGAATAATGGAAGAAAGACAAGAAAGAAGAGACGGAAAAATAATCGAAAGAGATATTGAAAAAGAAATGAGAGTTGCATACATAGATTATGCCATGAGTGTTATAGTATCTCGTGCACTTCCAGACGTAAGAGATGGTTTAAAGCCAGTACATAGAAGAATATTATATGCAATGCATGAAGATGGAATCACAGCAGATAAGCCATACCGTAAATGTGCAAACACAGTAGGATCAGTTCTAGGAAGATACCATCCACATGGAGATAGTTCAGTATATGATGCAATGGTAAGGTTAGCACAAGACTTCACAATGAGATATCCATTAATAGATGGACATGGAAACTTTGGTTCAGTAGATGGAGATAGTCCTGCGGCTATGAGGTACACAGAAGCAAGAATGTCAAAGATAGCACAATATATGCTAACAGATATTGAAAAAAACACAGTTGACTTTATGCCAAACTATGATGATAGATTACAAGAGCCAACAGTATTGCCAGCAAGAATACCAGCATTATTAGTAAATGGTTCATCTGGTATCGCCGTAGGAATGGCAACAAATATTCCACCACATAACTTAAGAGAAGTAGTAGATGGAATAATAAAAGTAATAGATGATAGAGATGCAACAAATGAAGACTTAATGCAAATTATAAAAGGACCTGATTTTCCAACAGGAGCAACAATCTTAGGAAGAGAAGGAATAAAACAAGCATATACAACAGGTAAAGGTAAAATCACAATGAGAGCAGAAGCAGAAATAGAAGAAATGAGCGGAAATAGACAAAGAATATTAGTATCATCTTTACCATATCAAGTAAATAAAGCAAAATTAATAAAAACAATATCAGACTTATCTAAAGAAAAGAAAATAGAGGGAATTTCTGAAGTAAGAGATGAATCAGATAGAAAAGAAAAAACAAGAGTAGTAATAGAACTAAAAAGAGATGCAAATGCACAAGTTGTATTAAATCAATTATATAAACATACACAAATGCAAGAAACATTTGGAGCAATAATGTTAGCATTAGTAGATGGAGAACCAAAAATACTAACATTAAAAGAAATGATAGAATGTTACATTAATCATAGAAAAGAAGTTATAGTAAGAAGGACAAAATTTGATTTAGACAAAGCCTTAGCAAGAGCACACATTTTAGAGGGATTAAAAATAGCATTAGACAACATAGATGAAGTAATCGAAATAATACGTTCTTCATATGATGACGCAAAGGAAAGATTAATGGAAAGATTTGGTTTATCTGATGTCCAAGCACAAGCAATACTAGACATGAGATTAAAAACATTATCAGGATTGCAAAGAGAAAAAATTGAAGAAGAATACAACGAATTAATGCAATTAATAGCACACTTAAGAGATATACTAGCAAATGAGCAATTAGTATATGATATCATCAAAGAAGAATTAATAGAAATAAAGAATAAATTCGGTGATGATAGACTAACAAAAATAGTAGCAGCAGAAGGAGAATTTGTTGTAGAAGATTTAATCAAAGAAGAACAAACTGTTGTAGCCCTAACACATTTTGGATATATTAAAAGAATGCCAATAGATACATATAAGAGCCAAAAAAGAGGAGGAAAAGGAATAACAGGAATAGCAACAAGAGAAGATGACTTTGTAAAACAAATATTTACAGCATCGACACATGATACAATATTATTCTTTACAAATAAAGGTAAGTTATATAAACTAAGAGGATATGAAATCCCTGAAGCAGGCAGAACCGCAAAAGGAACAGCAATTGTAAACTTATTAAGCTTAGATCCAGGAGAAAAAGTATCAGCAGTAATACCAATCCAAAACTTCGCAGAAGGAAAATACTTACTAATGGCAACAAAACATGGATTAATAAAGAAAACAGCATTAACAGAATATAACTCATCAAGGAAAACAGGACTACAAGGAATAACATTAAAAGAAGAAGATGAATTAATAGGAGTAAGACTAACAGATGGACAAGACAATGTTGTTTTAGTAACAAGAAATGGTATGTGTATAACATTTGATGAAAAAGATGTAAGACCAATAGGAAGAGTATCACAAGGAGTAATAGGTATAAGACTAGATGATAATGACGAAGTAATAGGAATGGAATCTGTAATAGCAGGAGGAAAAGCAACATTACTTGCAATAACAGAAAATGGATTTGGAAAGAGAACAGAACTAGACGAATACAGAGTACAAATCAGAGGCGGAAAAGGAGTAATAACTTACAAAATAACAAACAAAACAGGAAAGCTAGTAGGCGTAAGAATAGCAAATGATGATGATGATGTAATGTTAATTACAGACACAGGAACAATAATAAGAATAAAAGTAAAAGACATCAGCGTATTAGGAAGATCAACACAAGGAGTAACATTAATGAGAACAAGTGACGGAGGAAAAGTAGTAAGCATAGAAACACTATCTCCAGAAATGAGTGAAGAAGAATAGAAATAGGGATTTAGGGACGTATCTTAAAAGCCCTATGTTTATCAAATAAAATTTGATAAACATACAGCTATAATCGCTATTGCCTTTGTAATTTCATAAAATGAAATTACAAATCGGCGAGAAGAAAAATTGACAAGCAATTTTTCTTAGGGATTTTAGGGACAGATCTAAAAATATCTTTAAAAAATATATAATAAAAATAAAATTTATAAGTATATAAAAGGATTAAAATAATGGAAAATTTAAGTGAAGAAGAAAAAAGAAGACATATGGGAGTTCTAATTGAAAACGAACTTATACCAAGATTAAAAACTCTTAATAATAATGTAAGTAAAATAATTGCTATCTTTGAGTTTGCTGAAAACTATGAATTTGACGTAGAACAAGTAATAGATATGCTAAATGATAGAAATATAGAAGTAAATATAGATATTAGAGAAACATAATAAAAGGCTAGAATTTCAATAAAATGAAATTCTAGCCAAAATTCATCTATTCCTAAATCGTAAATCATCACCAAAGAAACAATATATATCATAAAATCCAACAATTCTAGAACCTATTCTTTCACCATATATTCTGAAAAGAGCATTTATATCCAAATTAGTAGAAATAATAGTTTTAGTGACCTTATGATTAAGATTTAAATTTCTAGTATTAATAATAGTAAATAATTCAGTAATAGTCATACTTGAAATAGTTTCAGTACCCAAATCATCTAATATTAGTAAATCACAATCAAGTATAGATTTATAAAAATCATTTGAAGTCTTTTTTAATTGATTTTTTTTGTATTCTATTACGGTTTCAAGCAAAACAGGAGCTGTTTGATAAACAACACTTTTACCTTTTTTCAATAATTCATAGGCAATACAATTAGACATAAATGTTTTACCGTAAACCAGTAGAACCAGTAAACAACAAATTTTTATTATTCATATCATCAAAATTTGTTATAAAATCCTCACATCTTTTCTTTATGTTTAAAATATTAGTTCTTGGAGAATTTTCAAATTTATACTTTTTAGAATCTGCTTTATCGCTATATAATTGTTCATTAAAAGAATTAAAATTTTCCTTTTTAATATTATACATATTAGACTTATTAAAAGATTCATCTAATAATTTTTGTTTTAAACAAGAACACATTACAGTATTAAAATTAGAATCAGTAATATATCCAGTATCATTACAAAGCTTACATTCGTAATTAGGTTGAAGGTAATCTAAGCTCAAATTATTCTCTTTTAAAATAGACTCCTTCTCCTTCTTTAATTTAGCAATTTCATTATTTAAAGAATCTACAAATTTAGAATCACTATTTTTATTATCGCTACTTAAAATATTTTTAGCTGTTGTGATTGCAGATTCGCTAAGTAAAGTATCTATTTCCTTCAAACGAGGAATTAAATCATATAAATTTTGTTTTCTAACTTCTAAATCATGTTCAGCATTTAATCTCTTTTGTTCATATTCTTTTAATAAAGAAATTAAAATATCATTAGCCATTAAAATCTCCTTTTTGATTAATATTTGAATTAGAATCAGTATTAGCATTTACAGGAATACTAGCATTTGCATATAAAAAATCTAAGTTGTCATATTCTCTCTGTTTAAAGTTTGCCTTGTTAACTTGAGCCTTCATTTCCTTAACATTTTTTGTTTGTTTTTTACGTTGCTCAAGAAAAGCTTCAACTTCACTAGGGGTTTTTAAATTTCTTTCATGCCAATCTGTAATAATATTATTAATATATTCAAATGTAGGATTTTGTTTAAAAGTAGTACGACGCAAAGCAAGTTCAATAACATCCATGTCATAGCCAAAATCCATTACCCAGTTTTCAATATATGCCTCTTCATATTGAGTCAATCCGCCATATTTACCAAGCTTTTTAGCAATAGTTTTTTTCATTTTATTCAATTTTTCTTGTTTTTGATCATAATTATCTAAATCATTCCAAGTATGAATATTATTTGCACCCCAAGCTTCCGCAACAGTTTGAACATAATTTTTATGAAGAGCAGAACGATTATAGCAATAATCAAATAAAGCAATCATAACTTGCTCATCAAAATTATATTTTTTAAACCATAAATCAATATCATTATACCAAGAAGGCCCCATAATTCCTTGAAAATACATATTATTAATATGATCAATAGCTTTTGCTCTAGACTTATTCTTTGCAGTCTGCTCAATAGAATCTTTTGAAGGTGTAAGGTTAGGTTTATATAAATTATTAAGAGTCATTTCTTGTAAATCCATGATAATAAAACCAGTAGTCTTCTTCATAATCAAATTATTATCTTCTAAAAACTTTAATCCATCATTAATAGTCTTTAAAGGTAAAGACAATTTTTTAGACATATCATTTAATTTTATATCTTTATTATATTTAGACAAAAAAATTAAATATAAATAGATCTTTAAATAATCCCCATTAATTTGAGGTAAATGTTCAGCAAAAAAAATATCTGGAATAGATGTTTCTGAAAATAATAAAGATTTTTCCTTTTGCTCCAATCTCATAATGACTCTCATCCTTTCTAGTCAAATATAGTCTGAAAAAAGATAAAAAAATTTTTCAAACTAATCCCTCTTTTAATTTTTTAGATATAAATAGATTATAACTTTTTTAAAAACAAAATTCAACAAAAAAATTAAAAAAGAGATAACTTTTATAAGATAAAATTAATTAAAATATAATAATACGATGTTTTTTGATAAAGTAAAAAATTTTTAAAAATAAATTTTAGGCTTAATAATAAATCTTAAAAGATATTTTAAAACATAAATAACATTTTCTCCATTAAAACCAGTAACACTAATCAAAAAGAATGGAAAACATAAAAATATAAATAAAAAAATTTTTAATTCTAAAGAATAACAAAAAAGATTAACAATTAAAAAAACAAAAACATACCAAATAACATTAGCTAAAGCAGTAGAATAATCAATAATACCTAAAATCTTATTTTTAAAATCGTAATTTTGTGGAAAAATAAATTTCATAACTCCTCCTTCAGGGACGGTCCTTGAAATCCCTCCTAGGCGGGATTTTTGGGACGGACCTTAAAAAATTTTTAAAAAATCAAAAAATTAATTATTATTTAGTATTCAAAATAGAAAATTTATTCACATTTTGTGTAACAGTTGTGGAAAGTCCACCAATAAAATCTTTTACAATTGAATTTGCCCTTATCAATGCATAAATACCACCTATGTATACAAATTTTACAAACAAATCTGTTGATGAATAATCCATAGAGAAAAGTACAACTAAAACTAATGCAACTAAAATTTGTATAAACATTAGAGAAAATAGATTTTTAAACCATGACTTAAAAAACCAACTTGTACTATTAAGAGATGCAGATAAAATAGCAAATGGTGTAATTAATATAAAAATTTTTACTAATATATATCTTAAAGAATATGAAAATACTAAACTTAACAGAGATATTGATAAAGTTCCTTTAATTAGTCCATCTAAAGAAAATATATTTAAAGAATTATCCTCTATTGCAACTGTTTGATTTAATACATTTATTAATTCTGAAAATGATATAGATTTATTAAATAAATTTTCTCCAAGTTCACATATTGATGAAGATGTAAAATATATTAAATTAATGAATTGCTCTAATATAAAATATGAAAAATTCATAAATAAACCACAAATAATTAATTTAATAATAAAAGAATGAGGTTTTTCAATATTTGAAAATGTAAAATGTGCTAATAGATATTTTATTGCAAAATATAAAATAATGCCAAGTAAAAAAGAATTTGCTATTAAAATAATTCCGTTACTTGCAGAAGTACCTAAAATTGCCTCAAAATTTTTATCGCTCAAAATATCTGAATTAATAAAAGTTAAAGAGTCTAGTAATGAATATAAACTATTATCTATAGAACTCAATAAAGTTTCAAAAATATAATTAATAGTATCAATAATAGTTTGTGTAATATTATTTTGGTCCATTTTCACTCCTTTTATATTATTTTAATTTTTATAAAATAAAATAATTAAAATAAAATAATTAAAATAAAATAATTAAAATAAAATAATTAAAAATAAATAATTAAAAATAAATTAAATAAAAATAAATTAATTAAAATAAAAAATTAAAATAAAAAATTAAAATAAAATAATTAAAAATAAATAATTAAATAAAATTACTCTATTAATGATTTAATTGCTGATAAAATTAAATCAATTGCTAAAATAAAAGCATAAGAAAATAAAGAACCTTTTATTAATTTTTTTCCCATTCGAATTCTTTCCTCATCACCAAAACTAAATTTTTTCATAAACACACCAGTACCCACAGCAACGGCAGCCGCAGGGGTAGCAATCTTTAGCAACCAATCTTCTATAGTTTCAAAAGCAGAATTTATTTTACTAACAAGTTCAGGATCTCCCCAAGCCATAGAAAAATTACCAACAGAAAATAAAAAAATAATACTAAAAAAAATTATAAAGAAAATATAAAAAATTAATTTTTGTTTATTAAGAAATTTTTTCATATAAAATTTCACTCCTTCCTAAAAATAAATAGTAAATAAAAAAATAAAATTAAATAAATAAAAAACAATAAAATAAATTAAATAAATAAAATAAATAAATTAAATAAATAAATTAATAAAATAAAATAAATTAATAAAATAAAATAAATAAATAAATAAATAAATTAAATAAAATAAATTAAATAAATTAAATAAAATAAATTAATAAAATAAATTAATAAAATAAAATAAATTAATTAAAATAAAATAAATTAATTAAATAAAATAAATTAATTAAAATAAATTTTTAAAATTTAAAATAAGGGATCATATTTATTTTTTGAGGGGAAATAATTTTATTTCCGTCAGAAAGAAAAGTAAGAGCTTCAAAAGTTCTCAAATTTTGAGTAAAAAAATTAGAATCAAAAATATAATCATTTTGAGTAAAAGTACTATATGTTTCCGAAATATTTGAATTTTCAGAATTTAAAGTATTAGTTATGTAACTAAATTTAGTTTCTTTTGCACTCTCAGAAACGCTCCTTGAAATTTTTTCTTTATCTTCCTTCCCTAACTGTTTTTGAGCTTCCTCAATCGTAAAAATATCATCAGTTCTAAACCAAATTTTATTAATTAAATTTTGAACAATAACTTTAACACAAGAATCATCTTTTAAAGCATTTTTTAAAGAAGAATAACTTTGAGTACTAACAATATTAATGCATTTAGCCTCTCTACTAACAGAAAAGAAATCAGAATCTGTCTTTGTACAATATTTATCATACTCATCGCAAATAAAAGCAGTCCTTTTTAAAGATCCTTTAGATAAAAAAGATAGAATCTCTGATTGGAAATCTAATTTTAAATAAGTCGCAATAATTTTTGAAAGCAAACTATATTCTGCAACATTTAAATTTAAGACAACAATTTTTCCTTTATTTATTACATCAGAAAAACCATTGAAAGAAAGTTTAGACTTATCAGAACAAAAAGTAGAATAAACATCATAATCAGAAATAAAAGTATTTGTAATACGAGTAATTTCTGAAATTAGAATTCCCTTAGTTCTTGAATCTAAATTATAAAATTCCTTTTGAAAAAAATCTAAACTAGAATTCAATTCGTAAATTTCTTTTTTATTAAGAGAAGAGGAAATAAAAAGTTCCCTCAATATCTTTATTTTTTCAGAAAAATAATTTGGTATTGTAATTAATTTGTGTAATTCGGAAAAAGTCACATAATTGTTATTATATAACCTGCAAATTTTTATACATTCAGCCAAAATTTGCTCTGCTTTATCCAACCAATAAGATTCAGAATTATTTTCAGAAAATAATGTTAAAATTGTTTTCAATCTATTAGCTAAAACAATAGGTTTAAGATTAGGTTTATCCAAAGGATTATAATAAACGCCATTAGATAATCCAATTACTATTAAATCTGATAAAAGTCCAAATTGATTAGCAAAAGATTTAACCTGAGAAAAATAATTTCCTTTAACATCTAAAATAAGCATTCCGATTTTATTTTCAGGATTATTAGCATTATATTCCATAAGTTGCCTTGTAAAAGGATACATTGCAGATGAAGTTTTGCCAGAACCTATAGTGCCAGTTATTAAAAAATTTTGATAAAGACCAGATTCAGAAACCGAAACCAATTTATCATCTTGTGTTCTACCTATAATTAAAGACAAATCAGAAGTTTTTGGGCTATGCAACTTTTCTTTAACAATTTTTTTAGAATGATTTTTTACAAAAAATTTATTTAAAATTTTGTATATAATTCTTACAAAAATAAAATTTGAAATTACAATATTTGAAACAATAAAAGTAAAAATAAAAATAATTTTTATCAAATTCCAAAGTTCAGGATTTTTCGTACAAATATCAAAAGGATGTAATCCGTAAGTAATTATTATTTCATTAGAAGAATAGATAGGATAAAATAAATTATACATAAAAATAGAAGAAAGAAGTAAAAAGAATGAAACAAAAATAATTCTAAATTTTAATATAATAAACCTCCTACTTAAAAAAATCTTTTTTAATTTTCAATTTGGAACCTTGTTGATTATGAAAAATTTTTATATCAAAAAACGTATAGATAGAATATAAAGTGATAAAAAGTTGTATAATAAAAAATATAAAATAAATATTAATTAAGGTTTTGATAAAATCACCTTCCTTAAATTGTATTCAGAAAACTTTCTGAATTATTTAACATAATACAACATTTTTTTTAAAATGTCTATACTTTTTTAAAAAAATATGATAAAATTATTTTTAACAAAACTAAAAATAGGAGGTTAACTATGAAATATAGTAAAGATACAACAATAGGAGAAATTTTAGAAAAAGAGCCAGAAAAAGCAGAAATATTATTAGAAGTTGGTATGCACTGTATAGGATGTCCTGCTTCACAAATGGAAACAATCGAAGAAGCATGTGATGTTCATGGAATAGATGTAGACGAAGTAATAGAAAAATTAAATGCATAAAAAATGTAATATTTGTTCAAATTTATGAAAAAAATTCATAAATTTGGACAAAATATTAGTATTATCGTTCAATTTAGAAAAAAATTCATAAAAATGTATTGACTTTTATAAAAAAATATTGTAAGATATAAAAGCGATGTGATTATCGCAAGAGAAATGGGCTATTAGCTCAGGTGGTAGAGCACTTGACTTTTAATCAAGTTGTCCCGCGTTCGAGTCGCGGATAGCTCACCAAAAGAACTAAATAATAGTTTATTATTTAGTTCTTTATATTTAAGGCCCCGTGGTCAAGCGGTTAAGACATCGCCCTTTCACGGCGGAGACATGGGTTCGATTCCCGTCGGGGTCACCATTTGCCACTTTAGCTCAGCTGGCCAGAGCATCGCACTTGTAATGCGAGGGTCCCCAGTTCGAATCTGGGAAGTGGCTCCAAAAGGTCATTAGTCTTGGAATTTACCTTGATTATTGGCTTTTTTTATTGTATAGGAGGGAAATATGAATAAAGTAGCAATAGTAACAGGAGCATCAAGAGGAATAGGCAGAGAGATAGCAAAAGAATTAGCAAATTCAGGGATAAAAGTAATAGCAAATTATAATAAATCTGAAGATCAAGCAATTAAATTAAAAGAAGAATTAAAAAAAGATAATTTTTTTGTAGATTTGTTTAAAGCAGATGTATCTAAGCAAGAAGAGTGTAAAAATCTAGTAAATTATACATTAGAAAAATACAAAAAAATAGATATATTAATAAACAATGCAGGAATAGATAAATATAAATTAATAACAGAAGTTACACAAGAAGAATGGAACAAAATGATAAATACAAATTTATATTCAGCATTTTGTATGTGTCAACAAGTATTACCTAATATGATACATAATAAAAACGGATGTATAATTAATATATCATCAATATGGGGAATGATAGGCGCATCACAAGAAGTAGTATATTCAATAACAAAAGCCGGAATGGATGGATTGACTAAATCACTAGCAAAAGAAGTTGGACCATCAAATATAAGAGTAAATTCAATAGCACCAGGATTAATAGATACAGATATGAATAAAGAATTATCAGAAACAGATATAAATAAATTAAAAGAAGAAACACCATTAGAAAGAATAGGAAAAGCAGAAGATATTGCAAAATGTGTAAATTGGCTTATAAATGATAATTTCACAACAGGACAAATAATATCTATCAATGGTGGTTGGGTAATAACTTAAAAAAGCTGAAATCAAAATTCAGCTTTTTTTTGCATTATAGGAAATTGCATTTCCTATAATGCAAAAAAATATAGATGCACAGAAAAATTGCAAAGCAATTTTTCGCGTCGACAAATCTTATACGCTTCTTGCTAGACCTTAAATTAATGTAACAAATATTAAAAAGTAGAGAAAAGGTCTAGCGAAGCTAGATTTGTTCATTCTGCATCTTTAACTTTTTTCTTATAATTGCCAGAAATCAATTTAGGTAAATAAGTAATTATCTTATAAACTGCTAAACGAATCTTTTTGCTCCATAAATAAGATTTCCTCAATTTTTTGGCACTACCTAAAGAAACCGGTTCATCTTCTAAAACAATCAATTCATTTTGAACCTTTTCTAAAGGAAATATATAATTTTTACCATCGTTATTATCCCATTCATCATTATTATTTCTAAAACAGAAATTAAAAGTATCTCCTGTTCCTAAATTCAACTCAGCTTGAAAACCTAAATCAGTTTTTTCCATTTTAATATCATTTAAATTATCCCAGTTATTTCCAAAACCATAATGAATAAAAACCTCTTGAGAGTCATCTTGAAAAAACTTACCTGTGTAAGAAAGTTTTACATTACTATTTTCTATTAATTTATCAGTATTAAAAAATATATTTTTTGTTAATTCCATTGTTACTTCTCCTCACATTTATCTTTTGCTTATCCCATTATAATATTAAATACAACAATGTTCAAGTATTTTCTTAAAAATTTTTCGAAAAAATGTAAAAATTTGTAGAAAAAAATTTCAAAAACATTGTGAAACCTTAGTAATATAAGCAAAAATGAACACATAAAATTTAATAGTATAAATAGAAAAATTTTACAAAAATTAAGATATAAAAATATATTGTCAAAAAATATATTTTGTGTTACTATTAATTAGAAAAAGGGGATGAAATTAATAAACAAACAGAAAAAATGTTAAGATTTCATCAAATATATTAAATATAAATGAGGGAAAAGAAATGGAAGAGAAAAATGAAAACAAAGAACCAAATATAGCTGTTAAGGAAAATGAAAACATTAATAATGAAAAAACAGAAACAGCTAAAAAAACAGAAACAACTGAAAAAACAAGCAAAGATGAAAAATTTGAGCAATTAAAGGCAAACTCAAAAAAGTCTCAAAAAAATATAAATGAAATAGAAGAAAAAATGACTGAAAAAAACACCAAAAACAAAATGAACAAGAAGAAAAAAATAATAATCACTGCAGTAATAATTGCAGCTATAATCATTATTACATTAATTATATCAACAATTTTTGCATTAATAAATATAAATAATACAAAAATTGTAAGTGGAGTAAAAATACAAGGAATAGATGTTTCAGGATTAACCCAAGAAGAAGCAAAAGGAAAATTAGAAGCTATATATAATGAAAAAAAAGAAAAAGAAATTAATATGAAATATCAGGAATTTGAATCTAGTATTAATCCAACGATGATTGAAGTAAATTATGATATAGATAGCAGTGTAAATGAAGCCTACAAAGTAGGAAGAGACGGAAATATTTTTGTAAATAACTTTAATATAATAATGGCTCTATTTAACAAAAAGAATATAGATGTAAACATGACTTTAAATGAAGAAGCAACAAAAAAATCAATAGAAGATATAGGCGCAAACTTACCAGGAGTAATGGTAGAATCAGATTATTATGTAGAAGGCGAAAACCTTATAATAACAAAAGGAAAATCTGGTGTAAAGATAGACACAGACAACTTATTAAACCAAATAAAAGAAAGACTAAGAAGTATTGAAATAAATGATAATTATATTGAAATACCAGTAATAAATGCAGACCCTACACCAATAGATATAGACAAAATTCATAGCGAAATATATAAAGAAATGCAAAATGCATATTATACCAAAGATCCATTTACAATATATCCAGAAGTAGAAGGTGTTGACTTTAATGTTGATGAAGCAAAAGCATTAATTGCATCAGAAGATAAAGAAGAATATGTTATAAAATTAACAATTACAAAACCAACAGTAACAACAAATGATATTGGTACAGAAGCATTTCCAGATAAATTAGGAACATTTACAACAAGATATGATGCAAGAGACACTGATAGAACAACAAATCTAAAACTTGCTTGTGAAAAACTAAATAATAAAGTAGTATTAGCAGGAGAAACATTTTCATACAATAAAACCTTAGGAGAAAGAACAATAGCAGCAGGTTATAAAAATGCAAAAGTATATGAAAACGGGCAAGTAGTAGATGGAATAGGTGGAGGTATATGCCAAATATCATCAACATTATATAATGCAGTAATAGATGCAAACTTAGATATAGTAGAAAGAAGAAATCATCAATTTGTAACATCATATGTTGCAGCAGGAAAAGATGCCACAGTAGTATATGGAACAACAGATTTCAAATTTAAAAATACTAGAAAATACCCAATAAAAATATTAGCATCAGTTCAAAATGGAATAGCAACAATATCAATTTATGGAATAAAAGAAGAAGTGGAATATGATGTTACATTAGAAGTTAAACAAATTTCAACAATACCATATACAACAAAATATGTAGATGATGCAAGTCTAGCTGTAGGTACTGAAAAAGTAAAACAAAAAGGAACAAATGGACAAAAAACAGAAACATATTTAGTAAAAAGACTAAATGGAAAGGTAGTATCTAGTGAAGTAATTTCAAGAGATACATATAATGCAATGCAAAGAATAGTATTAAGAGGAACAAAAGGAGCAAGTTCAAATAGTTCAAGTTCAACAACAAATTCAAATTCAGGTTCAACATCTAACACAAACTCAGGAACAAGCTCAGGTTCAAGTACAACAAATAATAATCAAACAACACAAAACACAACATCAACAAACCAAACAAATAATTCAAATACAATAAATAATCAAAACACAACAACAAATGAGACTAATTAAAAAAGAAGCTAAATGCTTCTTTTTTTGCTAGTTAATTTTAACTATATCATCCATATTATACAATCCAGAAGGCTTATCCGCCAAAAACTTAGCAGCCTTTAAAGCACCTTCAGCAAAAACATTTCTAGAATAAGAAGTATGTTTAATTTCAAAAGTTTCAAACTCTCCAAAAAATTGAACAGTATGCTCACCAACAATATTGCCACCCCTAATAGAAGTCATGCCAATCTCATTTTTATCTCTTTTTACACGCTTACTGTGTCTATCATAATTACAGTAATGAGTATTTCCCAAAGCTGAATTAATTGAATCAGCAAGCATTTGAGCAGTACCACTAGGGCTATCAATTTTCCTGTTATGATGAGTTTCAGTAATTTCAATATCTGTATCTTTAAGCATTGGAGCAAGCCAAGAAACAAGTTTTTTCATAATACAAATATCAAAAGACATGTTTGCAGATTTAAAAACAGGAATCTTTTTAGAAGCTTCTAAAATAATATTTTCTTCATCTTGAGAAAATCCAGTAGTAGCAATAACAATAGGAATATTGTTATTCATTGCAAAATCTAAAATAGATAAAGTAGCAATTGGAATACTAAAATCAATAATAACATCAGGTTTTAAAGATATATCTTTCACATCAGAAAAAACAGGAAAATCATTATTAATAGAAAGATTTTTATCAAAACCGCAATAAATTGTAAAATCATCGCTTTTTTTTACTAAATCTTTAATAACTTGTCCCATTTTTCCATTACATCCACTTAATAAAATTTTTAACATAAATAAACCTCCATATATTAGAATAAAACCATATCCGCAAAAACGGATAGGTTTTCATATTATAATTTTAATAATAAATCTTTTAATATCTCTTTATTTTTCTCAGTCATCTCAGTAAGAGGTAATCTAGGAATTCCAAAATCATATCCCATCATATTTAAAGCAGCTTTAACAGGAATAGGATTAGTTTCACAGAATAAAGCTTTTATCAAAGGAAGAGACTCCAATTGCATATCCCTAGCCTTTTCTATATTTCCATCTAAATAATTAGATACCATTTCATGTACAAATCTTGGTTTTACATTAGATAAAACTGAAATTACACCCAAACCACCTAAAGATAAAATAGGAATAGTCTGATCATCATTTCCAGAATAAATATATAAATTATCACCGCAAAGTCTTGAAATCTCAGCAATTTGAGAAATATTACCACTAGCCTCTTTTATAGCGACAATATTATCAACCTTAGATAATTCTAAACAAGTTTTAGGTTCAATATTTACACCCGTCCTACTTGAAACACTGTATAAAATAATAGGTAAAGATACAGAACTTGCAATAGCCTTATAATGCTCAATCAAGCCTGCTTGAGTACACTTGTTGTAATAAGGAGTAACAACTAACAATCCGTCTGCACCAAGTTGTTCAGCCAAAATTGAGTTCTTAATAGCTTGCTTTGTATTATTTGAACCAGTACCAACAATAATAGGTACTCTTTTTGCTGAAGTCTTAACTGCACAAGTAATTAAATCTTTTTTTTCATCTTCTGTCATAGTTGAAGATTCTCCAGTAGTGCCACATACAATAATAGCATCTACATTATTTTGAATTTGAAACTCAACCAATTTTTCAAATTCCTTCAAATTTACACCATTATCAGTAAAAGGTGTAGCGATGGCTGTTCCGCAGCCCTTAAACAAAATTTTTTTCATAATATCACTCTCCAAAAGAGTATAATCAATAAAAAATATAATCATATTTTTTATGATATTATTATATTACAAAAAAAAGAAAAAAGAAACAGTTTAAATAAATTAACGCAAAAAATAAAACATTATAAGTTATTAAACTTGTAATGTTTTGCATATATAAAATAAATTTGGTGAGCCATAGAGGGATCGAACCTCCGACCGTCAGATTAAGAGTCTGCTGCTCTACCAACTGAGCTAATGGCCCATTAACAAAAAATATTATACTACTTTTAATGTATCTTTGTCAATACTTGAAAAATTTTTAGTAAAAACATAGAAAAATTAAAAAAATATAGTAATAGTACACATTTAAGATGAAGAAAACTATTGACAATAGTAAAGTAAAAGGTTAAAATAAAATTATGGTAAATTTAAAAGGTGGGTGATAAAATGTTAAAAATATACAATACAGATATTGAAACAAATAATTTTGAAGAAATAAAAGAATTTAAAAAAGGAAGTTGGATAAGTTTAACAAACCCATCGGAAGTCGAAATAAAAAAAGTATGTGAAAGCATCAATATACAAGAAGACTTTATAAGAGATGCACTTGACTTTGAAGAAAAAGCTAGAATAGATGAAGAAGAAGACGATAATACAATTCTATTTGTAGTAGATGTGCCAATAATTGAAAAAACAGAAGAAAATCAAATGTATACAACAATGCCACTAGGAATGATAGTAGTAAGAGACGATTTCTTCATAACAGTATCATTAAGAAAAAATAAAGTAATAGAAGACTTTGAAAAAAGAAAAATAAAAAACTTTCAAACATATAAAAAATCAAGATTCATATTTCAAATATTATACCTAAATTCTTCATATTATCTAACACATCTAAAACAAATAAATAAAGAAACAGAAATAGCAGAATACATATTAAAAAATTCTATGAAGAATAAAGAATTGTTAAAATTATTAAACATAGAAAAAAGTTTAGTATACTTTAGAACATCATTAAAATCAAATGAACTAGTCATGGAAAGAACAATGAAAGGAAAAATCATCAAATTATATGAAGAAGATGAAGACATACTAGAAGACGCAATCATTGAAAATAGACAAGCAATAGAAATGGCCAAAATATATAGTGACATTCTAAATGGTACAATGGATGCATATGCATCAATCATATCAAATAATTTAAATGGAGTAATGAAAACATTAACATCAATAACAATAGTATTAGCAGTACCAACAATGATATCAAGTTTTTGGGGAATGAATGTACCAGTACCATTCCAATATAATAAATTCGGATTTTTAATAATGATAACACTTGCAATAGTAATAACATTACTAGTAACGTGGTGGCTGAAAAAAAGAGATATGTTCAATTAGGGACGTAACAAATTGAACATTTTTTGGACAAAAGGGACAGACCTAAAAATGAACGATTTGCTACGTCCCCAATATGTCATTTATTCTAGTAAGCTGAGATTTTAAAGTATTATACATAGATTTTCCAATAGAAGTATCAATACCTTTTTCATAATTAGAAATAGTTTTCTGCATATCTAATATTTTAAACTTGTGTGTAGAAGCAGAAGTATTTTTATACATATAAATAGGAGTATAAGATGCATCATCAATTAAGATATGATTATCTTCATGCTTTGTAATTGTTAATTTTAAAATAATAGAACTTCTAGTATCAACATCAGATTGATCTGCCATAAAATTACCTAAAGCATAAATTATAAAACCATCCTTAGTTGATCCATCCTCTAAAGTTACAGTTCTTTTCTCCATAGGCTGTAAAGTATGAGGATGATTTCCTAAAACTATATCAACACCGTTCTGGAAAAGAAAATCAGCCAGTTCTCTTTGTTCAGAATTTGGAGTTTCTTGATATTCTACACCCCAATGCATACAACAAATAATTAAATCAGCATCTTCAGATTTAGCCTTTTCAATATGAGATTTAATTAAATCTTTATCTATTAAATTAACACAATAAGGTTTATCAGAAGGAATTGATATTCCATTTGTTCCGTAAGTATATGAAAGAATAGCAATCTTTACACCCTTAACATATTGATATAAAATAGTATCTTGATCCTCCTGAGTTTTATTTGTACCAGTAGTATAAATCAAGTTCTCATTTAACACATCAATGGTCCTACTCAAACCAGAAAAACCTTTATCCAAAGCATGATTTCCAGCAGTAGATAAAACATCAACACCAATTGACCTTAAACTTGTTGCTATATTATCGGGAGAATTGAAAGTTGGATAATTACTATAACCAACAGCTTCTCCCGCAAAAGTTGTTTCCAAATTTCCTATAGTAAGATTAGGTATTTTAGTATAATCTATAATATCAGAAAAAACATAAGAAAAATCATATTCACCAGTAGATTTATTATATGCATCTAAATACTGAGTATTATGGCACATAACATCACCAATAGCCGCAATAGTAAAAGTAGTAGAATTGTTAACTCTTTCAGAATCATCAGAAACAGTATTTGAACTTACTTCATTAGAAGTACTAACTTGCGTAGAATTAGAAATATTTTCAGTATCCAAGTTAGAAATTTCATAATTAAAAGCAGAATTCGAACGATTTATACTACCCAATTTAAAACAAACAAATAAAATTAAAAAGATTAAAAATAAGATAATCATAAATAAAATAAATTTTTTTGTATCAATATGTGATATCAAATTTGAAAAATTTTTGGAATTTCTCTTACGATTTCTGGAATTTCTTCTCATAATATCATCCCCAAACTCAAATTATTAATTTAATAATAAATTATCACAAAAAAACAAAAAATTCAATAAAATGTATAATTTTAAAATAAAAAGAGAAAAATAAGAAAAAATCAATTGATAAAAAATTGATATGATAAGGTAAAGGTTGAAAAATAAGCATTTATTTATTTCAACCAGACTTATACCTAAAGAAAGGAATGAGATAGAAAATGAAAGTCATAGATAAAATAGCTCTAGTACTAATAATAATAGGAGCTTTAAACTGGGGATTAATAGCACTTTTTGAATTTGATTTAGTTGCTGCAATCTTTGGCGAAATGACAATTTGGTCAAGAATCGTCTACGGATTAGTAGGTCTTTCAGGACTATGGGGAATCAAATTATTATTTGATAAGGACTAAAAAAATTGCAAGACCTATTTTTAATTTTTTGCCTTTCTCATAGAACACCCAAATGTAATAAATCATTACATTTTTGCACTATTATAATGCAAAATGAAAACTATTAAAAATAGGTCTCGTAAAATTCTCCAAACACTTGAAAACAAAGAAAAAATAGTGTATAATGCCATTGGCAAAATAAAGAAAAAGGATAAAAATAAAAAAATCTTTTTTAACTAGATTTAATCCAAAGAAAGGAACGATGGCAAAATGTTAAATGTAAACGGAGTAACCGTAAGATTTGGAAAAAGAGTATTATTTGAAGATGTAAATATAAAATTCACAAAAGGAAACTGTTATGGAATAATAGGAGCAAATGGAGCAGGAAAATCAACATTTTTAAAGGTATTATCAGGAGAACTAGAGCCAAGTAAAGGAGACGTAACAATAGATAAAGGAGAAAGAATATCAATATTAAAACAAGACCACTTTGCCTTTGATGAATACACAGTAATAGACACAGTATTAATGGGAAATAAAGAATTATATGACATAATGAAAGAAAAAGAAGAAATATATGCAAAACCAGACTTTTCAGAAGAAGATGGAATGAAAGCAGCAAAACTAGAAGAAAGATTTGCAGAATTAGATGGATGGAATGCAGAATCAGATGCAGCAATGTTATTAAATGATTTAGGAATAGTACCAGAAAATCATTATAAATATATGAAAGAAATCGAAGATAGAGAAAAAGTAAAAGTATTGTTAGCACAAAGTTTGTTTGGAAATCCAGATGTACTATTATTAGATGAACCAACAAACGACTTAGATATGAAAAGCATTGAATGGTTGCAAGAATTTTTAATAAATTATGAAAATACAGTAATAGTAGTATCACATGATAGATATTTCTTAAACAAAATATGTACATATATAGCAGATGTAGACTTTGGAAAAATAAAAGTATATCCAGGAAATTATGATTTCTGGTATGAATCAAGCCAATTGGCATTAAAACAAGCAAGAGAACAAAACAAAAAGAAAGAAGAAAAAATAAAAGAACTACAAGACTTTATAGCAAGATTTAGTGCCAATGCATCAAAATCAAAACAAGCAACATCAAGAAAGAAAACATTAGAAAAAATAGAATTAGAAGAAATAAAACCATCAAATAGAAAATATCCATATATAGACTTTAAACCTGATAGAGAACCAGGAAAAGAAATTTTAAAAGTTAAAAACCTATCAAAAACAATAGATGGCGTAAAATTACTAGATAATGTAACATTTGATGTAAAACAAGACAACAAAATTGCATTTTTAGCAGATAATGAATTAGCAAAAACAGTATTATTTCAAATAATAGCAGGAGAAATGGATCCAGATACAGGTAGTTTAGAATGGGGAACAACAATCACAAAAGACTATTTCCCTAAGGATAATAGCTATTTATTTGAAACAAACGAAAATATAACAGAATGGCTAAGAAAATACTCAAAAGACCCAGATGAAACATATGTAAGAAGTTTCTTAGGAAGAATGTTATTCTCAGGAGACGAAGCATTAAAACAAGTAAGTGTATTATCAGGAGGAGAAAAAGTAAGATGTGTATTATCTAAAATGATGCTATCAGGAGCAAACTTCCTAATATTTGATGAACCAACAAACCATTTAGACATGGAAAGTATAACAGCATTAAATGAAGGAATGAGTAAATTCAAAGGAAACATTTTATTTACATCACATGACCATCAATTAACACAAACAGTAGCAAACAGAATAATAGACATAAAAGAAGATGGAAAAATAGTAGATAAAGAATGCACATATAATGAATATTTGGGAGTAGAATAAGAGAAAGGAACAAAGAAGATGAATAAAATAAATAAACAAATAGCAGAAGAATTAAATATAAAAGAAACACAAGTAGAAGCGGCAGTAAACCTAATAGATGAAGGAAACACAATCCCATTTATAGCAAGATATAGAAAAGAAGCAACAGGAGGACTAAGTGACGAAACACTTAGGGAATTAGGCGAAAGACTAAACTATTTAAGAAATCTAGAACAAAGAAAAGAAGAAGTAATAAAATCAATAGAAGAGCAAGGAAAATTAACAGATGAAATATTGCAATCAGTTGCAATTGCAAAAACATTAGCAGAAGTAGAAGATATATATAGACCATATAAGCAAAAAAAGAAAACAAGAGCAACAGTCGCAAAAGCAAAAGGATTAGAGCCACTAGCTCAAATAATAATAGAACAAAAAGAAACAAAACCAATAGAAGAAATAGCAAAAGAATACATAAACATTGAGAAATTATCAGAAGAAGACAAGAAAAATAAAGATAAAGTAGTAGAAAATGCAGAACAAGCAATACAAGGAGCATTAGACATAATAGCAGAAGATATATCTGATAATCCAAAATATAGAAAAGAAATAAAAAGGCAATGTTACAGAGAAGCATTAATAGAAACAAAAGCATCAAAAGAAGGCGAAAAATCAAACTACGAAATGTATTATGATTACAAAGAGCCAATAAAATACATACCAAGTCATAGAATATTAGCAATAAATAGAGGAGAAAAAGAAGAATTTATAAAGGTAAAAATAGAAAAACCAGAAGAAAAAATCTTAAACTATATAGAAAAAGACATAATAAAAGGTGAAACACAATTTACAGAAATGCTAAAAGACACAATACTAGATGCTTTTAAAAGACTAATAGAACCATCAATAGATAGGGAAATAAGATCTGACTTAACAGAAAAAGCAGAAGACAAAGCAATAAAAGTATTTGGACAAAACTCAAAACAACTGCTATTAGGAGCACCAATAAAGGGAAAAACAGTAATGGGATTTGACCCAGCATATAGAACAGGATGTAAAATCGCAGTAATAGACGAAACGGGAAAAGTATTAGACTATACAACAGTATATCCAACAGAACCGCAAAATGATGTAGAAGGGGCAAAAAAAGAACTATTAAAACTAATAGATAAAGATAAAATAGACATGATAGCAATAGGAAATGGAACAGCATCAAGAGAGTCAGAAATGTTTGTAGCAGATATGATAAAAGAAGCATCAAGACCAGTACATTATGTAATTGTAAGTGAAGCAGGAGCATCAGTATATTCAGCATCTAAACTCGCCACAGAAGAATATCCAGACATAAATGTATCAATAAGAGGGGCAATATCAATAGCAAGAAGACTACAAGACCCACTAGCAGAATTAGTAAAAATAGACCCAAAGGCAATTGGAGTAGGGCAATATCAACATGATGTAAACCAGAAAAAATTAGCAGAAAGTCTTACAGGAGTCGTAGAAGATAGTGTTAATAAAGTAGGAGTAGATGTAAACACAGCGACACCATCTTTGCTATCATATGTATCAGGAATAAACAGCACAATCGCTAAAAATATTGTAAAATATAGAGATGAAAATGGAAAACTAAAAAATAGAAAACAATTGTTGAAAGTACCAAAACTAGGAAAAGTAGCATTTGAACAATGTGCAGGATTTTTAAGAATAATGGATGGAGATAATCCATTAGAAATAACAGCAGTACACCCAGAAAGCTATGAAGCAACAGAAAAGCTACTTGCAAGCATAGGATTTGATAAAAACGATTTGAGAGATAAAGAAAAACTACAAAACTTAAGAGAAAAACTAAAAACAATAGATATTCCAAAAACAGCAAAAGAATTAGGAATAGGAGAAATGACACTAACAGACATAATATCAGAATTATCAAAACCAGGAAGAGACCCAAGAGAAGATATGCCAAAACCAATATTAAGAAGCGATGTTTTAAAACTAGAAGATTTAAAAGAAGGAATGATATTAACAGGAACAGTAAGAAATGTAATAGACTTTGGAGCATTTGTAGATATTGGGGTAAAACATGATGGATTAGTACATATATCAGAAATGAGTGATAAATACATAAAAAATCCATCAGATATAGTCTCAGTAGGAGACATTGTAAAAGTAAAAGTAATCAAAATAGATAAAGAAAGACAAAAAGTAGCATTATCAATGAAAGGAATCTAAAAAAGGAGGGAAAAAGGGGGACGGACCCAAGGGAAAAGGGGGACGGACCCAATTTTCCCTCTTTTGATGTAAAACTAAAAAAGAGGGAAAATTGGGTCCGTCCCCCTTTTCCCTTGGGTCCGTCCCCCTTTTCCCTTTTTTCCATCTTCTATTTGTATTTTTCTTGAATTGCTTTTATTTCATCAAAATGATTTTCTAAAATATCTATAAAAACATCATCTATATCAGGGTCAAACTGAGTCCCTCTACAGCGCATAAATTCAGATATAATTTTTTCCAAAGGTAAAGAATCACGATAAGCTCTTTTTGATGACATAGCATCAAAGCTATCAGCCACAGCTGCAATTCTAGCCAAATAAGGAATATTTTCACCAGCCAATCTACCAGGGTATCCATTACCATCATATCTTTCGTGATGATGTTCTACAATAGGTAAAATATCATTAAAAATCTCAGCATTAGATAAAATATGAACACCAATATTTGGATGTTGTTTTATTTGAGAATATTCATCATCTGTTAATTTACCATCTTTTTGCAAAATGCTATCAGGAACACCAATTTTACCAATATCATGGAATAATCCGCCCAAATGTAGAGTATGTAAATCTTCATCAGAAAGACCCAATTTTTTCCCTATCAATACAGAAAATTCTGCAACTCTATCAGAATGACCTCTTGTATATATATCTTTTGCTTCTATTGTATAACGTAATGTTTCAATAGAATCCAAATATGCTTTTTCTAATTTATCGTTTGTATCTTTTAATTCCAAATTAATTTGTTTAATCTGATTCATTTGTTTAATGGATTTTATGCCAGACTCAATTAATAATAGCAATTGATCAAATTTATCGCTCTTTTCGCAATAACCTTGAATATCCAACCTCCTAATTGTATCTAGAGGAGGAGCTAAATCTTTATGACCTGTAAGTAATAAAATATATAAATCTTTATCAAATTTTCTTATTTCTTCTACAACTTGATCTCCATGAAGAGGAGTCATGATAAAGTCTAAAATCATTAAGTCAAAATGCTCCTGTCTAACAAGTTCAATTGCATTTAAAGGGTCAGTAACACCTGTAAAGTCATAGCCAGATCTCTTAAGAAAAATAGACAAAGAATCTACAATGCCTTCTTCATCATCAACAGCTATAATTTTATATTGATTGTTTTGTATATTTTCTTCATTTTGTAAGCCTTTTCTCATGAAAGTTACCTCCTTCAAGTAAATTTACTCATATTATATAAATAAGTTATACAAAAAGCAACAATTTTTGACAAAAAACTTTATAATATTGTAATTATCAGTTACAATTCACAGCTCAAAACAAGAAATACTTTCAAAGGTTTAATTCATATTTATCTCGTTCGTCCCAACATCGCAGAAACTGTATAAAATTAATTAAATTAAAATTTAATTAATTTTAACATTTTCTAGCTAGCCGGTCCCCACACGAGCTCACTCGAAAAATATGAATTAAACCTTTTCAAGATTCTTTACTATGTGTGGCTGTGAATTGTAACAATTATCAAAAAGTATATAGTAAATGAATTCAAAAAAGCCTACAAATAATATGCAGGCTTTTTAATAAAATCTAATTTAAAGGTAAAATAATATTAAATGTAGTACCTTTGCCTTTTTCAGATTCAAAAGTAATATCACCTCTAAAATGAGCCTTAATAGTAGAATAAGACATATATAAGCCAAGTCCAGTACCATTTTTACCTTTAGTAGTAATCATCTCGTTAAATAATTTATCTTTAACAACATCAGGTAAACCAGGTCCGTAATCTTTAACCGAAATCACTAAATTATTATCAGACTGACTAACAATTAAATCTATATTCTGTTCAGGTTTGCCATCATATGCTTGTATAGAATTTGAAATCATATTATTAATAACTTGAACTAAAGTATTAATATCTCCATGTAAAGTAGTATGTTCAGGAACATTTACAGAAACATTCAAGTAAATTAAAGCACTCTTCAATTCATGTTTCATCAAAATATCAACACGTTTAACCAATTCTTCAATATCAAAATTAATGTAATCTGTTTCAGACATAGTAACAGCTTGGCCCTTAACAGCAGTAATAACATCTGACATATAACTTGTATATTCTCTAATTTTTTCAACCCAGTCATTCATATCTTTAGCAATATCATGATGATCTTTAGAATTAACCTCTGGGTCATCAATAGAAGAATCATATTCTTTAATCAAATCAGATAAACCCTCAGCTGCACCAGATATAGACATAATAGGAGTCTTTAAGTTATGAGCAATACCACCAATTAATTGACCCAAAGAAGCTAAACGCTCACTTTCCATAAGCATTTCTTGGTTACTATGTATTTTCTCAATATTGTGTATAGTCAAATCTTGAATTTGGTTAAAAGATATAGCCAAATCTCCAAGTTCATCATTAGAAGTTATAGGTAATTTTTTATAATTTATATGTTCTCCACTTTCTATAATTTTATTTAAACCGTCTGTAACACTTTGAATATCAGAAGTTATAGATTTTGATATATAGCAAATTACAACTAAGTTAAACAAAAATAATAATCCAGCAGATAATAAGAAATAATAAATTAAAGAAGGAGTTACTATTTCATAATAAAAACCAACAGTATAATTAGCACCTCTATATTCAAAATCTCTAATAACACCTTGAGCATCTATAGTATAAGCCTCATAGACTCTATTATTATGTGAAGGAGATAATTCATGCATATATTTTACAAAGAAATGGCTAAGTTCTGTACCATTTGTAGTTCTAATAGTACCGTCAGGATATTCTACAAAAAGAAAATCTGAAGGTGAAATATAAATAGATGATAAATTCTCTTTTACATATTTAAAAGGATCACCTTCTATATTTTCATCTAAGTTTGCATCAGCTAAAACTTTGCTATAATAAGTATATAAGAAATCTCCTTTTTCTACAGTTAATCTTGAATAACCAATTAGGGCAATTAGTAAAGCTGTAACTAAAACACTAGGAAATATTTGAAATATTAGTCTTGCCATTAGCCCTAATGAATGTTTTTGTTCTTTTATATCTAGTAATATGGAAGTTTCTCTTAAAACAGGATATAATACATTTTTAGAAATCATTAAGAAAAATGAACTTAACAATGTAGCAAAACTAAAAACTAAAATCCCTATTTTAAAAATAAGAATAACAGGATGACTACCAGTAAATTCTAAAACTAGACTAACAATCAATACAGGGAAGATTTCAATTGCAATATATAATTTATAGGGAAAATCAAGACAAAATTTTCTGATTTTCAAAATTTCATCTTTGTCTTTACTTTTAGTCTTTTCCCATTTATCAACTTTTCTCAAAACAGCTTTAAAATATATAGTAAAAATTAGCAAAATAAATACAACAGCTATTAAAAATTGGAAACAATAATACAAAATTGAAACTTCTTTATCAAATTGAGTATTAATTGTGTCTGGTGGATAATTCAATAAATTAGGTAATATAAAATAAAAGATAGCACTTATAACAACGACTAGAGAGCAAAAGTATAATACCATTTTATTAGATATTTTCATGTTTTTTAAAACCTTTTTCATTTAGACCTCCTAACACTTTAAATAATTATAATTAAATCATAAAAAAATGTCAATATTGCCAAAAAGCCCCGTCCCTTTTGGCAACAATTTTTAAATAAATTTAACTTTTCTCATATATTCCAAAATATTTTTAATATAATTAAAATCAATAATTGGCCAATCAAAATCTAGATTTTTCAAAAAGTTAACTGTAATATCATTAGACTGAGGAATAGTATAATTATACACTAAATCATCATTATCAGTAAAATCATTTATTAGCCCAACAACTTTACCTTGTTCATATTTGCTAGAAGATAAATCCTTAACTAATTTATTAAAAGATTTAGTATCAACAATTTTTATAGAACAATCCAATTTATTCACATAGTGAATAAGTTTTTTAGTTTCCAACATATTTGGATTATATACATGGAAAATTCTATTATTAGAATTTTCTGAACATACGATCTTGACAACAGCCTTTGCTGCATAATCAATAGGTGTAAACTCTAGCAAATTGTTTTCTATTGATTTAGGAATGCAACCAATTTTTATAATAGATTTTAATCTCAAATAAATAGAATTTTCCTGAATATTTTCTTGGAAAATACCATCAGAATAACGTCCAGTTAAATCTCCCATTCTAAGTATAGTAGCATTCAACCCTTTAGAAATCGCATCTAAAACATTCATTTCTGCAATTAATTTGCTTTTTGCATAAACATTATCATCAAAATTCTGATTTTCATAAAAAGAATTTTCCGAAAAAACAGGTTGTGTAGAATCTTGTTCTAATAGATAATTACCAGATACAGTCATAGTTGAAATATGATGTAAATGAGCATTAGCATTAAAACAAAAATCAATAACATTTTTAGTTCCCTGAATATTAATCAATTCAAAATCAGAATATTTACCATAATGCTTAACATTAGCAGCAGTATGTATAACAGTATCCACATTATTACATAATTCAAGATATTTCTTTTCACTAAAGCCAAGTTTAGATTTAGTTAAATTTCCGTTTACTAAAACAACAGAATCTTTAATTAATTTGTCATATTTATCTCCAAAATAGAAATGAATCTTACTCCAAAATCTTTCATCCATTTCAATATTATTTTTATTACGCATCAAGCAATAAATTTTTTCTATATTAGAATTCTGTAATAATTCAATTAAAATATGAGTTCCCAAAAAACCAGTACAACCAGTTAAAAAAACAGTATGTTTAACATCAGAAACTTTAGTTTTGACGTTTTTAGAAAAACTTTCAACTAAATTATTTAGCTCTAGAAAATGAGATACATCTAAATCCTTTTTTAAATCACTTGGATTAAGTAAATTATCATATAAACTACGCACAGTAGGATATTGGTATAAATCATAAACTTTCAAATTCAAGTTATATTTAAATAAATCAGTAAGGATATTTATGATAGTAAGAGAATCAGCACCAAAATCAAAAATATTACTATCTATCCCAAAATTTTTAGTATTCAATTTTTTAGAAATAGTATCAATCAAAATTTTTTCTATATCATTCCTTGGTTTAGCAATATCTGATTGAACACTAACATTAGAAATCTCATAATTTTGTAAAGCCTTACGGTCAACCTTTCCATTAGGAGTAAAAGGGAAAGAATCTATTATTGTATATGTAGAAGGCATCATGTAGCTAGGTAAATTTGACAATAAATACTGTTTCAAAGCATCAATATCAAGTTTATCTGGATATGTCAAAAAAGCATTCAAAGACATATTTGCTCCAGAACCCTTTACAATAACAGCAGAACGCAACAAATTATCATCTTTAAAAGAATTAATTCTTTCTTCAATTTCACCTAACTCTATACGTAAACCATGTAATTTAATTTGATTATCCATTCTACCTTTACATACTATAGTCCCATCATCTAACCATAAACCTAAATCTCCTGTACGATACATAATTGTATTAGGCAAAAATGGATTTTCAATAAATCTTTCTTTAGTTAAATCATCACGATGAAGATATCCTTTACCAACTCCATCTCCAGATATAAAAATCTCCCCAACTGTTCCCTTAGGAATAACTGATAAATTTTTACCTAAAATATAAATTTGAGTATTAGATATAGGTCTTCCAATAGTAATATTTTCTAAATCCGTAACATCAGTATAAGTAGAAAAAATTGTAGTTTCAGAAGGACCATATCCATTGTAAATCATGCAATTTGGAGAAATTGCTTTTAAATCAGAAACCAAATTTTTAGGCAAAGGTTCTCCAGCCAAAGTAATATATTTTAAAGAAGAAAATGATGATAAGCTACTCAAATTATCCAAATGAAATCTCATTACAGAAGGTGTCGTTTGAATAACATCTATTTTATTTTCTTCAATAAGTCTTTCGAGTTTTGTTGTAATTTTTTGCTCATAATAATCAGTAATATATAAAGTTAAACCACAAGCCAAAGACATAAGAGTCTCAAACAAGAATATATCAAAAGATATAGTTGTCATAGACAAAACCTTGTGCTTTTTACCATCTGTCAAAAAAGGAGCACTTAAAACCATAGAATGATAAAAATTCATAAGATTTTTTTGAGTAAGCATAACTCCTTTAGGATTTCCTGTAGAACCAGATGTATAAATTATATAAGATAAATCATCAGGTTTAGAAATATTCTCAATATTTTCTTTATGGTCATCATAAATAGAAGAATTTTCTAAAGAAATATCTATAAAATCAATATCATAATTTCCTTTTTTCATAAGTTCTTCGTTAGAAAGAAGCAAAGCAGTTTTACTATTTTCTAACATATATTTAATTCTATCGCTAGGATAATCAGGATCAATAGGAATATAACTTGCACCACTTTTTAAAACAGCTAAAATAGCTATAATCATTTCAAAAGAACGAGGAATCAAAATTCCTACTATATCATTATTTTTTAATCCTTTCTCACGAAGAGCGTAAGCCAAACTGTTGGCTTTTTCATTCAATTGCTTATAAGTTAGCCTTGAGTGATGAAAAATAGTAGCAGCAGAATTAGGGCTATTTAAAGCAATATCCTCAAAATATTGAATAATATACTTATCCTTAGGATATTTTAAATTAGTTTTATTAAAAGTATGTATTAATTCGTTTTGTTCATGTTTAGTCACAATAGAAATATTCTCAATAGATAAATTAGGATTATCTAATATCTGATGAATAATATGAATAATCCTTGCATGAATCTGATCAATATCACTTAAAGTATAACGAGTAGTTTGATAATCATAAGCAATAGTTAAAGCACCAGTATCGTTAATATCAAATAAATGAATATCTATATCATCAGCACAATTCCCGTTAAAATTCCAAGATGTAGAATAAGACATATTTGATGTAGAATTTGTAGTATTAGTAATCTGATAAGAAAGTAATATATTATACAAATTCGGAATAGTTGGATTTGATTTACGAAGATGTTCTAAAAGCAATTGATAAGGATACTTTTGATGTTTTAACATCCCCATAGAATCAGAACAAACCTTTTTCAAAAACTCTGAAAATGATTCATCTTCGACAATATTAACTATAAAAGGAACAGTACTTATAAACATTCCAAAACAAGATTTCTCCTTAAAATTAGTCCTATTCAAAATAGGAGTACCAATCACGAAATGATGTAAATTAGTAATTTTTCCTATATAAATAGAATAAACAGCCATAAAAAAATTAAATAAAGAAACATGAAAATCTTTGCAAAAATCTCTTATTCTCTTAAGAATAGTTGCAGAAATTTTAAACTCTTTTCTTTTAGCGGCAGAAGAAGAAATGCTAGTTATAGATGATTTCGAAGGAATTGAAGCAATGCTTGGAATCTGCTCATATTGTTTATTCCAATAAGACTCATCTTTATCAAATTTTGCACTAGAAATATACTCTTGTTCAGATGTAACAAAATCCAAATAAGAATCAACGAAACCATTTTCAATTTTTTGATCACTAAGTAAACTAGAATAAGCATCAACAATGCATGAAGCAACGTGACCAAGAGTATATGCGTCAGCTATTAAATGATGAATATCTAAAGAATATCCACCTGTATTATCTGGAAAACGGAATATAACAAAACGAAATAAAAAAGAGTCTTGTAAAGAGAAAGGAATAGAAATCAATTTTTGATTCAATAAATTTAAATCTTCCTTTGATTTTATATCCACTATATTAATATCAAAATTTTGAGCGTCAGAAAGATATTGTTTAGGCATACCATCCTCTACACAGAATTTCAAATTAAAATTTTCGTGAGAAGAAACAACTAAACGAATAGCTTTTTCCAACAATTTAAAATCTAACTTTTCATTAAATATAGCTGAGCCACAAATATGATTAACAGAAGTACCATTGTAAAATTGTTCTGTAATCCAAATTGACTTTTGTGGGTAAGTAAGCTCATATTTTTTCATATTTTCCATCATTATCACCCTTTTTACAATTTTCGACAAAAACATTATATCAAAGTTACAAAAAAAGTCAATTAGGGACGTATCAAAACGTGCAAATTTTAATACGTCCCTATTGCAATAAAATTTAAAATAATATAAAATCATAAAAAAAGAAAGAAGGAATGCATATGGGAGATAATGAAAATAGAAGAGTATATGAAGCAAGGACAGTAAGAAACTTCAGAGAAATGATAGAATACTCATGCAAAAATTATGCAAAAAACATTGCATACAAATACAAAAAAGATTATACAGCAAAAAACATCGAATACATAGAAAAAACATATGAGCAAGTAGGCAAAGACGTAAAAAGCTTAAGTACAGAACTTCTAGATATGGGATTAGAAGGAAAAAGAATAGTATTAATAGGAAATAACAGATATGAATGGTGCATAAGCTATTTTGCAATAACAACAGGAAATATGGTAGTAGTACCAATAGATAAAGCATTGCCAGAAAACGAAATAGAAAACCTAGTAAAAAGAAGCGAAGCAGAAGTAATGATATTTGACAAAAAATATCTAGAAGTCGCTAAAAAACTTCAAGAAAGAGAAGACGTAAACCTAAAAATATTAATATGTATGGATAAAACAAAAGACAAAGAAGTATTAAATTTCCAAGAATTGCTAGAAAAAGGAGAAAAACTAGTAGAAAATGGAGATAAAAGATATGACGAAATAAAAATCGATAATGACAAAATGGCAATAATGTTATTCACATCAGGAACAACAAACGAAGCAAAAGCAGTAATGTTATCACAAGGAAACATATGCGCAAACATTACGGATTTCTCAAGTTGGGTAAAACTATATCCAACAGACACACTACTTTCATTCTTACCAATACATCATACATTTGAATGCACAGTAACATTTCTTTATGGATTTTATAGTGGATCAACAGTAGCATTTTGTGATGGACTAAAACACATACAATCAAACCTAATAGAATATAAAGTAACAGTATTTGTAGCAGTACCACTAGTGCTAGAAACGATGTGTAAAAAAATAACAAAAGCAATAGAAGCACAAGGAAAAACAAAACTAATAAACAAAATGATAAAAATATCAAATGCATTATTAAAAATCAAAATAGACATTAGAAAAAAAGTGTTTAAACAAATATTAGATAATCTAGGAGGACATTTAAGAGTAGTACTATATGGATCAGCACCAATGAATAAAGAAACAGTAATATGGTATAATAATTTCGGAATAGACCTAGTACAAGGATATGGACTAACAGAAACATCACCAGTAATAGCAGCAGAAACAGATAAAGAAAAAAGACCAGGATCAGTCGGAATAGCATTGCCAAGCCTAAACGTAAAAATATTAGACCCAGACGAAAAAGGCGAAGGAGAAATAGCAGTAAAAGGACCAAGCGTAATGCTAGGATACTATAACAATGAAGAAGAAAACAAAAAAAGCTTTGAAGATGGATGGTTCAAAACAGGAGACTATGGATATATGGAAAAAGACGGATTTATCTGGGTAACAGGAAGGAAAAAAGATATTATAGTATTAAAAAATGGAAAAAATGTATATCCACAAGAAATAGAATTTCTAATAAATAAAATACCATATGTCGAAGAATCATTAGTATATTCAAGAGATAAAAGCAATACAGACACAATGTTATGTGCAAAAATAGTGTATAATGAAGACGAAATCAAAAAAGCATTAGGAGAAAAAACAGAAAAAGAATACAAAGAAAAAATATGGGAAGAAATAAAAGAAATAAACAAAACATTACCAGTATATAAACACATAAAAAGCATAACAATAACAAAAGAACCATTAATAAAAACAACAACCCAAAAAGTAAAAAGATATGAAGAACTAAAAAATGTTTAAAAAAACAAAATCAGCCCATAATATAAAAGAGGTGTTGATTTTGAAGAAAAATAAAAGAAAAAAAATGAGTAATTTAAAAAAAGTAACAATAACTTTTGTAATATTACTCATTTTTTGGATTCTAGGATTTTATATATATTTTACATATCAAAATATAGAAATAAAAGAACCAAATTATGAGGCATCAAAAACATTATCCACAATACAAGAACAAACTGTGGAAGAAGTGCAAGAAAATAGCACAAAAATAGCAGATGTAATAGAGAAAACAACACAAAGTGTAGTAGGAATATCAAAACTAAAAAATGTAGGAAATTCAATATTTTCTAATAATACAGCTGAAGAATTAGGACTAGGAACAGGAATTATAGTCACAGAAAATGGATATATATTAAGTAATGAACATGTTACAGGAAGTAAATATAGTAAATGCTATGTAACATTAGAAGATGGAAAAACATATGATGGAACAGTAATGTGGAGTGATACAAGCCTAGATCTATCAATAACAAAAATAGAAGCAAAAAACTTATCATATGTAACATTAGGAGACTCCAAAGAAATACGAGTAGGAGAAACAGTATATGCGATAGGAAATCCGATAGGATTTGAATTTAGAAGAACAGTAACATCAGGAATAATAAGTGCGAAAAATAGAACCATAAAACTAGAAGAAAATAATAGCCAAGTATATATGTCAGACTTAATACAAACAGATGCAACAATAAATCCAGGAAATAGTGGAGGACCTCTAATTACACCAAGCGGAGAGGTTGTAGGAATAAATACAGTAAAAATAACATCAGCAGAAGGAATAGGATTTGCAATACCAATAAATGTAGTAAAAAGTGTCATTGAAAGCTACAAAAATACAGGGGCATTTGAACAAGCAACAATAGGAATATCAGCATATGATAAAGAAGTAATACCATATTTAAATAGTAACATCAGCTTTGAAGAAGGAATATATGTAGCACAAATAACAAAAAATGGACCAGCAGATAATACAGAATTAAAAGAAGGAGACATTATATTATCAATAGATGGAAAAAATTTAAGTACAATGAATGATTTAAGGGAATATATTTATACGAAAAAACCAAATGATGAAGTAACTTTAAAGATAACAAGAGGGAAGATTAACAAAGAAATAAAAATAGTCTTAGGAAAAAGATAGAAATTTCGCCAATGGGGACGGGGCACTTTGGCAACTTATTTTAATATTAAATGTTATATATACTAAATTATATTATTTTATAAAAATCTGTTCATTTCATTCAAAAAGAAATTGTAATATTTACAGATGCGCCTCTTTCATTCAGGCCCAAAATCAAAGATTTTGTCCATGAACATCCCTCATCTGAAAATATAACAATTTCTATTTTTCATTCCAATCAAGCAATTTTTCTAAAATAATATAATTTAGTAAATAAAAATCTAAATTTTTTAAAGTTGCCAAAAAGCCCCGTCTCCTTTGGCAATTTTCTTACTCTGTTAAAGAATCTTCCATAAAATCATATTTTCTAGAATAATCCTTTGTATCCTTATTTGACAAATAAACCTCTGAGCGATTTTTCTTCAGAAACTCAATAATTTGATAAACATCAATCCAAATCTCATTAGGACTGTCTACCTGAGACTCATCAAAAATAAGCTGCATCCCAAAATGCAGGTGAGGAACATTAATATTATTAACATTTTCCTTTATACTGTAACCAGTCATACCAAGATAACCAATCACATCACCTGCCTTTACAGTCATACCTTCTTCTAAACCATTTACATAAGGGTGGTCTTTTCTTAGGTGGGCATAGTAGTAATATCTTTTGCCATCAAAACTTCGAATGCCTATACGCCAACCACCATATTGATTCCAACCAAGATGTTCAATAGTGCCAGATTCAACAGCAATAACAGGAGTTCCAATACTTCCAATTAAATCATTACCTAAATGAGTCCTTTTAAACCCATAAGATCTAGAATTACCAAAATCATCATAATGACTAAAACTATAATTTTTAGCAATAGGTAAAAAAGCCTTTAGTCCATATTTAGGTTCAAAAGCCTTGTTACCATCAGCATCTGTCACTTCAATTGAATAATTTCCTACAAAACCACCTAAAACAGCTTGGTAACTTTCATAATAATAAGCATAATATTTCAAATCTTTGGTTAAATCCTCCATCTTTTGACCATTTTCTAAACAAAAAAGTAAATTAGTTAAATCTTCCTGCTTAAAATTTTTAAAATTGCCACCATTCTTACAAGCAAGATATGCAAGTAACTCAATCCAATTATATGTCACACCATTATCATTTTGATGAGACTCGACATCTAATCTGTAAGCCACTTCCATAGCAGTAGCGGTCACATTAAAATCAACCCATTTAATAAAATCTTTTTTCTCCTCAGTTGACAATTCATCATCTGTCGCAAGAGAAACAAAATATATTATAGAGGTTATAAGAATAGAGATAATTATTAGAATAACTATAATCTTTTGTTCAATTCTAAAAGATTTTATAATCAACTAAAACACCCACTATAAATATATGGAAAAAATATCCAAAATATGATATATTAAAATTGCCAAAGAAACCTGGATTGACCCAAAATGGTCAATTGGTACCTGTCCCCAATTAACCAAAAGTTAACATAAGACTTGATAAAATTTAGATTTTATGATAAAATATAGATTAACTATTTTTAAATTTTAAATATGATGGAGGTTATAAAATGAATCAAAAATTATTTACTAGATTTTATCTAGATAAGGAAAAAGATATAATAGTAAATCTATACAAAGAAAAAGAAGATGAGCTAACATATATTTTAGAGACTCCAAATCATAATACAGGAAATTTAATAACAAATCTAGCTAGATTGTGTAAAGTACAGCTATCAAAAAATGAGAATGATATGAAGATCATAAAAGGAACAATACCTGCAAGTATAAATGGAGATAATGAAATAGTATACATTTTCAGACTTGGGGGATTTAAAATTGCAAATATTTTTGAGAATGGGAAAATAGAATTAAAGGCAAAAATACCAGCAATATCAAAGACTTTAATGTCACAAACAAAGGAATATGATTTACCAATAGAGAAAACAATTGTAAAATCATATATATTAAAAAAATCAAAATTCAAGACAGATTTACATACACACATGAATGCAAATTTAACGCCAGATTGTTTAATAGCATTAGGAATTGCAAATCAAATAAAATATCCATTATATTACATAAAAAAATTAAATTTAAAAATGTCAAAAAGTCAAGAAGAAAAAATACTAAAACAAAGAGAAAATGTAGAAAAGCAATTTAAAGATTGTAAATTAACAGGAAAATATTTAACAAGAAAAATAGATGACAATACTTTTATAAATTTTGCAGATTTTATATTAAATAATATAGAAAATGCTGAATATAACATATCAAAAATAAGAACAAGTTTATCCATATTAAAAGATGGGCAAGCAGTTTTTACAAATTTAGAAAAGCTATATTTATATAGATATGTATTTGCAAGAGGAATAAGAGATGCAGAAAAAATAGAGATAAGAAAAGAAAAAATTGATAAAATTCCAGACAAAAACATTAGATCTATAGTAAAACAAATGTTAAAAGATAAAGAAAAAGGAAGTCAGTATCAAAACAATACATTATTTGAAGATAAATTATTGTGGATTGCAAGAGAATACAAAAAACAAGGAATTGAATATGTAGAGATAACAGACACAAACCTTGCTAAAAAAGGAAAAGCAGGAATAAGAGTTATAGAGCAAATGCATAATATAATGCCTAAAATAGAAAAAGAAACAGGCGTAAAAATCAGATTATTAGTAGGAATTAGAAGAATACCGTTAACAATAATAAAAGATGAACAACAAAATGAAAACTATTTAAGAGAAACATTAGATGTATTAAAAGCGATAGCAAAAAGCCCATATGTAGCAGGGAGTGACTTCATAGGAGAAGAGATTAATAGTATAAATGAGTTACAACCGGTAATAAATGAAATAGTAAGATATGTTGTAGAAAAAGATCCAAATTTTACAATAAGAATACATGCAGGAGAAAATGATAGCCTAAGAGATAATGTAGAAAATTCAATAGACTGCATATTAAATTCATTAAAACCAGGGGAAAAAATACCTAATTTTAGATTAGGACATGGACTTTATACAACTGATTTAAACTCTAAGAACGGAAAAAAATTAATAGAGAAAATGCAAAAAACAGGGGCAGTATTGGAATTCCAACTAACATCAAATGTTAGATTAAATAATTTAAGCAATTTACAAAAACATCCTATAAAAACATATTTAAAAAATGATATCAAATGTGTACAAGGTACAGATGGATGTGGAATGTATGGAACAGATACTATTGATGAACAATTAGCACTTCAAAATTTATTAGGTTTAAATGATAATGATTTTGAAAAAATGAGAAAAGTAGAAGATGAAATAATTGAAATAAGCAATAAATATTTTGAAGAAAAGAGTAAAGCATTTGAAAAATTCCTAAATGGAAGAAGTATTGAAGAAGCCATAATGGAAGAAGAACTAAAAAATGAAGCTAAGAATAAAAACAAGAAAATGAATTTAAGGATTAGAGAAGGAATCTTGTCAGAAGATGCATTAAAAGAAAAAATAAAAGATCTCCCTACAGATAAAGTGCCAATAATTATTGCAGGAGGAAGTTTTAATGCACAAGGAAGAGAAACAATGCTAACAGAAGCGGGAAGAAAAATCCTAACAGAACTAATAGAAAGAGTAAATGATAAAAAAGCATATTTTGTAATTGGACATAAAATGCAAGGATATGAAAAAGCTATAGTTGATATTTCAAGAAATTTAAATAAGAAATTTGAAATAGATGCTATAATTCCTAAAATTATAACAGAAAACACAAAAAATAATATATTAAAAGAAAACATTGATGGAATAAGAATATCAACAGAAAATGAAGATTCAGGAATATATAAAAGTTTTAACTATGAAATTTTTGAAAGAAGAAGCTCAGTAGTATTAGCTTTTGATGGTAATTCACCAGTATCAAACTTAGTACAAGAAGCAAAAAATGGAAAAGGAAAATCAAAAATATATGTTAATGAAGAAAATAGTTCATTAAATGAAAAAGCTAAATCTTTACATGGATATGTTACAGCATTTAATCTAAAACAAGATATAGTTAATAAAATCTTACAAGATATGCCAGAAATAGAAGATAACGAAAAAATAAAGAAAATATAGCACAAAGACAAAAGATATTTTGGACAATATTTAATTTTGCAAGAAAAGTACCTGTAAAATTAAAAACTATAATAATAGATAAACGATATATGAATAGTAAAAGCCAATTAAATGAAGCTATATCTATTGAAATAAATAAATTCATAAAAGAAAACCAGAGTTATTTTGATTTGTTTAAAAAAATCGTCATCTATTATGATAATGGACAAGAGACTTTAGCGACAATTCTTGATATTGTTTTTGCTACAAATGAAAGAGTAGAAAGAAGAATTGAATTTGATCATACTAAAAAAAGACTCTTTCAAGTATCTGATATGTTAACATTTGTCGATAAATTAGATTACAAATTCCATAATAATATGCCGTTTACTAGAGCTGAAAAGTATTTCTTTACAAATAAAGAAATTGAATACATAAAAAGAAAATTAAAAAATAAGAGATTATAAGAACTTGCCCCACTATGCAATTAAAAATTACGAGTGGGTATCCCAAAATCTTGTTAGTGCATAATAAAAAGCCATTCGTTTGAATGGCTTTTTGCGACGACTACCGTCAGCACGGGTCAGGTCCTACTTAAGCTAAAACTATTTCAGACCCAGTAAATAATATTATTTATAATAAATATTATTCATGTTTATAATAAAATTATACACTAAATTTTGAAAAAAATACATAGTTTTTTGCAAAAAATTGAAAAAAACATGTATAGTATGCTATATTAACATTGCATTATATGATTTAGAAATAAAAAAATTTGAAAGGACTTATAAGAAAATGATAAGAAAAATTGAATTAAGTGATTTAGAAGAAGTATTTAAGTTATTAGATGAGTTATATGAAAATAAAATAGAACATTCTATATTCGTTGAAAAATATAAAGCAAGTTTAAAAGATAATAATTTTTATGGAATTGTTGCAGTAGAGGATAATAAAGTAGTAGGTGTTCTTATATCGCGTGTAATAAATAGATTAGCAAAGAAAAAGAACATACTTTTTATTGATGACTTAATTGTAAATGGAAAGTATAGAAACATAGGGATAGGAAAATTATTAATCCAAGATGCTACTACTTATGCAATAAGTAAAAATTGCGGAGCATTAGAATTAACAAGTATGATTGAAAATGTAAATGCTCACAGATTTTATGAAAATAATGGTTTCGAAAAAAGACAGTATAAATTTAAAAAGCAATTAGATTAAAAATTTTGGCAAGTAATTTGCTAAAATTATGTAAATATGATATAATTGTTTCGTAAACCAAAACATTTTGCAAACATTAGGAGGTAGCAATATGATTGAAACAACTAGACTTCCAGAAGAATTTATTGCTGGAATCGGAGAAACACGGTATCCGTTTGGACCTAAGGTAGAAAAACGTACACTTGCAGGTATTGACGAAATACAATACCTGCATGTATCACCTTGGACTTCCATCAATATGCATGGACACGACAATCAATGGGAAGTGTGGGCACGACTCTCTCACAAGACAGCGCATGTATGCCTCAAAGGTGAGGAACACGAGTTGATAAACAACAGTGGCGCAATGATGATCCTTATGGCGATTAAAGGTCATATTGATTACTCATATGATGACCTTGCAGGGCTTTTACGCGATTGGGGATTTACCGTAACACACGGCTCTCTGGTAGTCAATGATTAACCTATCCTAATAGTAGGAAACCGAAAATTCGGACCAACAAAGGTGGCAAGTATTTTAACGATATTGTGCCACCTAACTTTAAATTTAATTTTTCTTTATATAATCTATTAACAAATAATTCTTGTGGTATCTGATAATATTTATTATCCAATGTTTCATTTATCTTATAAAAATCTATTTCGTTCATCTTTCATCCTTTCCAAGACTTTCATTGTCTTTAATTTTGATGAAAGAGCATATTTAAGTACTATACAGTTTTTTAAAACTTTTTAAAACATTTTTTATACACATAAATTTTTTTTTAAACATAAATTTTAGAACTATTTTAGAACTTTTTATAGAATTTTTTAGAACTGCATAGAAAAAGAGTATTAACCAAAATCCATTGATTAATACCCTTTCAGACTTTTGCAATTTCCTTGAGTTCCCTCAAAATTGCTATAGTATGGTCGAGGCGAGGAGAATTTGCTTTTAAGAATTACCTATTTTCTAGCACTTCGACATTTTTTGAATGTAGTTTGAATGCAGTTGAATAAATTTTATTGAAAAATTTTTTAAATGTTTGTATAATTGTCTTAAAGAAAAGCTATAAGAGGTGGAGAAATTATGAAAATTAGATGCTTAAAATGTAATGATATAATTGAATCTTTAAGTGTTCACGATTATAAAAAATGTAAATGTGGAGCATGTTCAATTGATGGTGGAAATGAATATACAAGAATTGGTGGAGATTTTAAATACATTCATTGGGTATATGATGATGGACACGAAGAAGAAATACTTACTAAAAATAATTAATTGTAGATACTGAAAACATGTCATAAGCTTATTTATAATTTCACAAAATTTGTAATTTTAAATTTATTAACTTCTGCTTAGAATTCGGCCGGACTTTTTTGAATTTTGGCCGATTGTCGTCCGGAATTCGGCCGAATATTTTTAGAATTCGGCCCAACATTTTTAAATTTCGGCCGATTTTTGTCCGGAATTCGGCCGAATACTTTTAGAATTCGGCCGGATTTTTTTGAATTTCGGCCAATCCTTTTTTAAAATTAGGAAATTTTAAATATTTAATCATCTTTGTTTAAAACCCATATAGAATTTGTACGACTTCCAATATTTTTTATTTTTTTCTCTTTATTTTGCAAACATTCAATTAATAAATATTTAATTCTTCTTTTTTTCTTATCTTCAGATAAGAATTCTGGCATTTTATCAAGTAATAAATCATTTATTTCATTTCTTGTTGCTTTACCATATGTCTTTATCAATTCTACTATCATTTGTTTATACATATCATTACTTAATCCGCGATTTTTTATATATTTTGCTTTTTCATCTGTTATTTCTGAAATTTCTTTAGAAATATATAAGTTTGGATATCTTCCTTCTACTAATTTTTCTTTTTTCAATAAATCAGACTGTTGCTTTGTTATATGTATTCCTTTTTGAACTCTATCTAATAGCATTACAATACCAATATCTAAATCAGTTTTTTCAAAAAGCATTTTAGTATATTTTTCATCTAATATTTTTCCATACAAAGTTACTTTTACTCTTCCCTCTACTGATAAATCATAGTCAGGCATAGGAAAGAATTTTTGCTTTTGATTATTAAATACTCTTCTTATGCCACTTCCAGCGGTATCAATCATATTTAAATTAACCATTGCATTTGCTAAAAACGGATTTCTATAATATGGAGGAACATAACTTTCATCTAGTAAAAATTTGTCAACATTTTGAGGAATAAAACTTCCTTCGTTTATAAAAATTAATTTTTCTTTCATTTCTAATATATTTATTCTACCATGTTTTCTGTAATCTTGATGAGCGATTGCATTGTTTAATAACTCTCTTAAAGTATAATTATCATATTGATCCACTTCGTTTGGAAATAATGTTATTTCATTAACCATATATCTATATCTTAAATTTCTAATTTTATTTTTTGCTTTTTCAACATTTACTAAAAATGGAATTGTAAAGTGTTCATAATCTAAAATTTCTCCATTCTCTTGTAATTTCCATGTTATTTGCGGAATAAAATCTTCAAACAAATAACTATTTTCTTCTTTTCCAAGTAATAGTAAAGCTGTACGAGTCACTTTACCATTTAATAAAACCTTCGCTTTATTTAGAAATGTAATATCATCCATATTATCCACTTCTTTAGCAATTTCTTTATCTTCGTTTTTCTTTTTAAATTGTTCTCTTGCTTTTAAAATGGCTTCTTTGTCTAAATCATCTACTGTCAAACCTTCTATAATCTGTCTTGACCAATCGAAATTCATTGTTGACTTAATTTGATCAGATTTCATTTGATTTAAAGGAACTAAATCCTCATCATTTCTATCATAAGCAAATCCTCTCCATGTTGTGGGAATTCCCATAGCTGCTGGTATTTTAAACATTATTACTCTTTTATTATTTTCTACAAATAATTCAAAAATATCCAAAAAAGTAATTCCATCATTAGTTCCTTTTGTAATTTCTTTTTTTAATTTATTCAAATTTCCATTGTTTCTATATTTAGTATTAACAAACTCGTGAGTTTTATCTTTAATTCCAAAGATTAACCATGAATATTGTTTTCCAACCAAGTTAGCAGCATTACTCAATGCAGAAAAATATTTTCCGAGTTTTTCAAAATCAAAACTATTATTTGCTTCTTTATATTCTATACACTCATTTTCATCATTTTTTAATAATGAAAATAATATTTGTTCAAGTTCCGAATCTTCCATTAAAATTTACTCCTTCCTACAATCTACTCATTATATCAATATACTCTCCAGCAGTTAATACTGTTTTAGGTAAAT
>ERZ1643246.516-NODE-516-length-49511-cov-7.712148_pt1 | contig 49511 bp, 49 predicted proteins | sample MGYA00579265_ERZ1643246 | MGnify/ENA primary metagenome ERZ1643246 (study PRJEB29033, sample SAMEA4952261) | chicken gut metagenome | biome: Broiler Chicken; feature: Gastrointestinal Tract; material: Caecum | place: Ireland | collected 2018 | study: Broiler... | reverse complement strand
TTCTAAGCTAGTATTGTATTCAGTAGCAATTTCATGCAAGCCTTCTAAAATACGTACAACTGAAAGATGTTCAAGATGGATATTCTTATCTTTGTTGTAGGCAGCAATCATACGTGAACTGCTGTAAACCAAGTACATGAATACTTTATTAACATCAAAGATACCTTCGTCTTTATGTTTTTGAGCAAGGTCATCATATTCAGCCCAGAATTGCCCCTCTTCTTCAACCTGTTTCTTCAAGTCAATACCACGAATAAGGCAATAGATGATTAAGGTTACTTGATAATCACCTAAGCTATCAAGTACACCAGAGTCACCATTGATATTGTTTTTCATCATGGCAAGCCCTAGTTCACCTTGCTCTTCGTCCAATTTGGTATATTGAGTACGTGCCTCAACAGTGTCTAAACCCCTATCCTTAGCCCATTGCTCTACTTTATTTAATAATTCCAAATATTCCATCAATTAAACCTCCAAAGCGATTTCTTCTGTTTCTTCATCAACCTTAATGATAGGTTTTGTTTTCCCTCTTAATTCATCAACAAAATCTCTAAACTCATCTGCTGAATTAAATTCCAACAGTTTGTTATTGTCTAAAATGACCGTTGGTGCGTCAATCATATCGCTGCGTGTCTTTAATTCAGCTACATAGGTTACAGGTACAGAACCCTTAATCTTTACACGCAAAGCAAATGCTCTTACGTTATCATTTTGTTTGTCTGTAAACATCGCATGAATTGACTTGATTACATCGCCCCTAACACCATAAGATGAAGGCTTGTAACCATATTCTGCTGCGACATCTAAGACTTGATTGTACCTATCTAATAATTCCTTACGTACTTCTGTGCCACAAAACTTAGATGATGTCATTGTCATTTACCTCATTTTCATCTACCCAGATTACATTTAATTCTTGTGCGAACTCATCTGTCTTAGGAAGTTCAATTACTTCTGAAAATCTTAAGTAATCAGATGTATTGTTGCGAATAAAGTAAGCGTGAGTAGCTTTACGAGTTAAACTATCACATTGAATAGCAACACCATTCATGCCACGAATAGCCATATTAAAGATTAAGAATGGCAATGCTCGGTCTGATAGTTCTTCTGCTTGATACCAATAAGCTCGTGGGTCATATGTTATTAATTGGGCTAGTGGAAATTCACTTGCCACTGGGTTGTAAGTTCTATCTTTTTGCCATTTAGAAACTAAGATACTACCTGTACCAGCAGCTGGTTCATAGTAAATGTTGTCGTTCTTGTCTTTGCCACTGGTTAGTGCATTGAGTAATTTAGCAACGGAATCTGGAGTAAAATCTTGTTTCTTAGATTTACGTTCTGCTTGTTCCTTTTGGAAATACTCTCTAAACCAATCACGACTTACATCTGTTTCTACTTTCAAGAAACGCTTAAACATTTCTTCACGTTTCTTATCATCTAACATGACGTCCATCACCTTTTGTGGTGCTTTATAAGCGTCATTTACACCCAACAATTCATTAATTTCTTTTACACTAAACTCTTTCATAGTCTAGCACCTCCAAAGTTGTTAAAAATTCTCGGCACGTATATTTAACGGTATGTGCCTATGCCTTGCCATGCTCTCAAAAACATGTGATAGCTCAAGTATTGCTAATGCAAGGCGATTGACGTGACTTTTAGTACTATGCCTTGTACCAAAATTAGTTTTATTTGGTAGGTTATCCTACCTATGACCTATTAACCTTTTACAATTAATAGACCCAGTGCATTACTGTAAGGCTAATGCAGAACCATGTCCAAAACGTGCCACAACAGCACTACATAATGCTAAGAATAAATCATCAGCAAATGTATTCACTTTACCATCTTCATTATCAAGTTTCTTAGCTAACCCTAGCTTAACCTTGTCACCTAAACCAAAGTTAGAACTTGAGATAGTACCGTATAGCTGTGTAATATTGAACGCTAAGGCTTCATCAACACCAAACATACCTAAGTCATTTGCAATGATAGTATGTAATACTGGAGTTAATTTGTTTTCTGCTGCTAGGTTATCTAATTCAAACCCAACAGCTAAGATATTAAGCACTTCACGTTTCTTTAACACGTTCTTTAATTCACTACCAAATTGTTCTACTGTAACATCTGGATAGTATTCATGTTGTAATTCGTAGGCTACTTTACCTACTTCGATTTCATTAATGCCACGCTTGTCTAGCTCTTGCATAACAAAATCATATAATTCTTTATCTGGGTACTTTACACCTTTAGTTGCTACCAAATTTCCACCTCCGTTTATTCTCTAGGCTTTTAATTTACATTTATTATAATATCACACCAAAACAAAAAGTCAATACATATTCTCAAAAAAATGAACATGTTTTGACTTTATTCCAATTATTTAATTAATCATCATCTTCAAACAACCATTCTTGTTCTTCTTCTTGAATTGAACGTAGGTAGCTTGTATCATCAAAATCTACAAAGTTATCTATTACATCATCTTCCTTATTTTGTAATGTTATGGTATACTAAAAACATTAGAGGGAACAAATTACCGCCCTTTAATTCTTAATTTTTATTTTTTGTTAAAAATTCTTTTAAAGAGCAGAAGGTTTACCCGACCTTCTGTTTTTTTTGTTTACCATAATTCTATAATTTTTGTATTATAAAACTAAGTTTTTATTAAGCTCGTTTTGTTGCTCATTATATAATTTGATGAAATCTTCTAAGCTATTCATATACTTATAAACCTTGTCATCAGAAACCATATTATCTGGTATAGCTGTGGAGTCTGATACAAACTCACTATACTTGATTTGTGGTTCTTTCTTTAATCTAATCTTTGTTTCATATAAATCAGCCACATCATTGCTAACATAATGATAAACGTATGTATTATTAGCTTGTGGTGAGTATGCTAAAATGTGTGTGTATTTTATATTAATCATTCCTTTCTGCTATTACCAAGTAAGACGTAAACTCCACCATTACGATAATAGTTTAATGTTATTGTTTTCGTTTTATTACGTTTGTATATTTCTTTAAAGAACATCTTGAGATATATTGGAATGTTATTCCCTTTTTGGTTTTCTCTCAATTTATCTCCTATTTGTGCCATTGAAAAGCCACTACTTCTTCTTTACATAATTCTACAAATTCTTTATTATCCATATTAATCTCTCCAACCTATTTCTAAATACCTTTCGTTACCTACATAATACACATCGGAGAGGTATAAACTCTCATGATTTTCGATAGTTTCTTTTAGTTTATGCTGTACCGACTCATTAACTGTGGAGCGATTTAATGGGGTGAAATGTATACTGTGTACTGTGTACCATTCCATAATTTCGTATCGGGCTTGTCATATTCTCAACAAAATCACTAATGTACTTGTCAGATACGGTTACATATGCTTCGTCATCATTACAATCCACACCCAAACTGATAAGAGTGCGTATACTATCTTCTATCACGCTCATGATATTATCTACACACCCTTTTACTTTCTTGTCGTATTTACGTTCCATACTACTTTTCACCTAATATATCTTTCATATCTTCTTCCATTTGGTTAGTGATTTCTTCTAATCTATCTGTCATGCTTTCAACAGATTTGCTTGCTGTATCGACACGTAATGCAAGTAACTTGAATACTCTCCATGCCCAAATAATATTGTCAATAAGATACATAACTAATTTAATAACCAAGAACATAACAGTATAAGTTACAAACAAACCTAATGTATGCCATGAAATAATCTTGTCTACAATGAACCATGAATAGTTGTTTAAAATCAAATACGAGTTAATTATTATGAAAATAACCACACTCAACCAGCTGAAAACTCTAGGGTGCTTTTCTTCAAATGTATATAATTCACGCTTACCTTCATCTACAAAATCAAACATTATTTGTCCTCCATTACTTTCTCTTTTCCCATACTATTTTGGCTTGTTCCACCAATTCTTCGTCTTTTAATTTCTTATTAGACCGTACGTAGTCGGAATAATTGTAATAACTTGGATGTATACATTCGTCTAATGCCGAAATAAAACCGTCATAAACCTCGTTATCATAGACATAGGTTTCTTTACTAAATAATTTGTCAAATCTAAACGCTACTATTGCAACTAAAGCAAATACAATGCACGAAAGTAAATAATACAAAAAGTAGCATGGGATAATAACAGCCGAACAATACCAGTTAATAGTTTCTTTTCTCATCATGGAATATTCGTACTCAACATCGCCATAAAATTTGTCATAATTATTAGTGCGGTATCGTGTTGAAACATACACCTTTTCTTTTAGAATAATTCCATATCGTTTAGTCATGACATATAGATACTTGTCATTATCATGAATAATACTCCTCATTACTTCACTTTCCTTTCAACAGTTGTAATAGTGTCATTGTGCCAGCTACCATGAGCAACCAACAATATTTCCTGTATCTCAAAACCGTACTTCTTACCAATTCCACCACTATTCCAAGCACAGCTAATAACATAGCCACCTTGCTTTACAATACGTGCAATCTCACGTTTTTGTTTAGTCCAATAGCTATTTTGTGTGGTTTCCATATTTACAGTCATATCCAATTTTCTATACGACTCGCTCACTTGTCGTTGTGAATACGGAGGGTCATACAGTACTAAATCTACTGAATTATCTTCAATTTGTTTGAGAAAATCTAATGCGTCTAAATGATAGTCTGTATCATATTGTGGGTCTAAATCATTTGTGATAGTCGCTAATTTATTAGTATTAGCGAATGGGTCGACCACAAGTAAATCTTCCTTAAGATACCTGTTAATTAACTCATTGATAGGTTTTATGTTGAATGTATTTTTATTAGGCATAGCCCATTTTCTATTTATTTCCAGTTAATCAGCTCCCTTATTCGTCTGTGTCTTCATCTTCGTAATCTATGTCTTCATACAAGTCTTCGTCTGGGTATTTATTCTTGTCAGAAATTAGTGTCACTACAATAGCGATTAAATAGGTCACCACAAACACCAAAAAGACACCACCCATTACAATGCCAAGAGCAATTAGCAACTCTGGTAATGCACAGATAGCAACCCAAATAAGAGAACCTACCCCAAAAAGTAACACAATAGCCGCAAAAATTCCCCAAGCTATTTCTAAATTGTTGTTAACTCTTTTCCAAAAATTCATTAACCATCCCTCGCCTTCATCTTGTTCTGATATTTCTTAACCAGTTTGTAGCAGCGAATAATATATCAATCTCACTAATCTTTCTAACTACCCCTTCATTAAATATCAAATACCTTATTTATGATTGCACCAATTAAGGCAGTAATAGCGATGAAAATAACGCTCATTAATAACGCAAACAATATACTGGCAATCCCAAACTGTATTGCAACACATACAAAGAGATAAATTAGGGCTAATAAACAGACAACTATTGCTCCTATCAATATATCCAAAAGCAAATCTTCCAAATTAACCAACCTTTCTAATATATCCAGTCAATCGTAGGCTTGCCCTTATATCCCTTTTCCCATACAAACCAAGCATGGCACATAGCTGTTGACTTGTATTTATCAAACTCACCATTCTTAGCTGTACTGATACGTTTTGAATAAACAAATACATGTTTCAATTCATTGTGTTTGTATAGTTCTTCATATCTCTTAGCACCTTCTAAGAACTGTATTTTAAGGAAATAGCAAACCTTATTTCCTACCATTACTGTATTTAGTGCTTTGGTAACAAATTCTGTAGCTAATTTATATGGTGGATTAGTCACAATATCACAATTAACTGGTTGTGTTTCTTCTTTCAAGAAATCAAATACCTTATCGAACTTCTTTGCTCCTCTATCCTTAATGTCAGTAGCAGTTACGTTATAACCAAGCTCGATTAACTTGTCTGACAACGCACCTCCTCCGCAAGCACATTCCCAAACATTTTTATTTAGTGAAATTTTTGATAGTAAATCATCTATTGCTCTAGGCGGTGTTGCATAGTAATCATCTTCTTGGCGATTAGGGTTGTGATTACCTCCAATACCTCTTACATAAGCGATACCCATTACTGACCCACCACCTTTGCATTAATTTTTTCAATACGTTTTTGAGCAATATCAAAATAGTCTTTATCTAACTCAATACCAACAAAGTTTCTATCAAGTTCTAATGCTGCGACTCCTGTTGAGCCACTACCCATGAAACAATCGAGGACTGTATCGTGTGGATTGGACAATCTTTCAATTATCCATTTCATTGCGTCCAAAGGTTTCTGTGTAGGATGACTACCGAATTTCTTTTCACTCTTAGGTGTTACATTAACTCTCACTTCTGGACGTTCGTACTTATCATCAATCCGATTAAAAGTCCACTTTCCCTTCTTCTTAACAGCCCATACGGCAAATTCGTAGTCTACAATAAACCTTCTATCTCGATTACGAGGCATAGGATTATTTTTAATCATTCGTATAATATCTTTGGACACACAATTATTAGATTCTAACGCTCTATCTATTGTTCCTAAATTTCTCCACGCATTAAACACTACAATATTCCCGCCCTCACGTACTTTTTTAGCTGCTAGTGCTATCCATGATGTGAGGTCAAATTCTCTATCCCACTCTCCAAAATCTAAACCTTGTCGATTTGCACTTTTCATGGTTGAAAAGTTGTTATCTTTTGAGATGTTATATGGCGGGTCAGTTAATAATAGGTCAACGCTGTTGTCTGGTATTTCGCTTAACATTTCTAGGCAGTCACCTTGCATTAATTTATAATCTGCTATCTTTTCTAAATCCCACCTTATTGTTTATTTTTGCTATTGTTAGTTACACTGCTATTGTCAAAGAACTTAGCTTTAATCAAGAACATATAGTAATATATCTTACTTGTTAATCTGCCCCAGAATGTCCTATTCTTCCGTCTAAAATACAAACATTGGAATACAATCTCATCTAGGTCATGGTTCTTTAACAATACATTCATACCATTAATAGCTTGCTGATTTGTTTTAATGTTTAAGTTTTCTTGTTTAACCAGTACAGTTAAACTGTAAGCTACCTCGCCTTCTGGTTGGTCTTTTAACCAATCCATCAGCCCATAGATTGACTTATTATCTTCTGGTGTGATGTCTTCATAATCACCATGAAAGAATGCACGCAATTAATCACCCCTTATATGTAATCATTACACCATCTTCTGTGGTACTTATTTCAAATTCACTTTCGTACTCTTTAATGTACTTATAGACCGACTTTCTTTTAGCCTCTGGTTCGTTTACAAGAAGATTAAGTCTTTCCGATTCGGCATAGGGCATACCGCTACACCCGAAAACATCATATGGAATAATAGCTTCGACTTTGCCATTTGTATCTATGTTGCGTAGTATCTCACGTTTTATCTTGTAAAGGATGTTTGAGTTTTCTACACTATAATCGTCTTTGGACAATCTCCACATCTTACTTGCTTTAGTACCGAAATTATCAGCTACTGTCCATGAAACGTGTATTTCATCGCTTAAGTCATCTACTCTTTCAATATCAAAATCTTCGTCATACAATTTAGCAATGAAATCATTGTAGTATGGTGAATAATTCATATAGCGAATTAGGTCATCGCCAGCAACTTCTCTCCACAACTGTTTAAAGTTAATAGTAATATCTGTTAACCCTATCTCTGCTGCAGCCTTAATTTGCTTAATGGCAAGCTCTAGCAGATTATCAACCACCTTTTCTCTTTCCTTGGCAGCTAACTTTTTACTAAGAGTTTTCGTATCAAAAATACTCATACCAACACCTCCTTATTCATACTTGAATGTAATTTTACTTCTATCATCATTTAAGTAAGCATATATGTTGTGAAGTCCGAGATACTTGAGTGCCTCTGGTGTCGTTAGTATCATGTACTCTGTAATATCTCTTTTTACGACAATGTCATATACATTCTTGCCATGTTCAAGGTTCTTAGCCTTTTTAATCATTTCATCTATGCCCCCTGTTACTTTCTTTGCATTATCTCGATTATCTTCTGCAATTTTAACAGCCTTATGTGCTGGTAATAGATTAAACCAAAGCTCTAGCTTTTTGCTTTCTTCTTCATATGCAGATGGTAAATCTATCCAAGCTGCGTCAAAGCGTACTGTCATTTTTACGGTAGGTTCTATTTCACCAGCACTAGCTCTAACGTCATATCCTAGACGTAACAACATACTGTAGATGTCATCATAATAAGTCTTTGGAATGATAAAACTGGTTTCGTAAGCCCCCATATAAGCAGTGTCAGCAATCTGGTTACTAATATTATTAATTACCGATAATTCAATGTCTGCTAAGCTCATGTCACTCATTCCCCTCTTAATACTTCTTCTATTTTGTTTAGGTATTCACTTATAACACCTAATGCACTACTAAATATTCCAATATATTGCACTGGGATTAACCCATCCAATTCGTACGTATCACCGAATTTTTCAAGAGAAACAACTTGCTCCCTATGCTCGATATAAATTCTTTTAAGTTCTTCAGCACGAAAATTGTCGTAATCATCAAACTCGTCATAATAGAAATCCATGACGTATACCTCTACTTCCCCACCGTACTTTTTCTCTACTTCATCAATCATATCAGTAAGTAGGTGTTCGATTTTCCAAGATAAATCATTCATGAGGTTGCCCCTCCTTCTTATCAATATAGTTGTTCAATTCTTGTATTAGATTGTCATATTCGTGCAAAGCGTCCCAAATCGAAACATTGTCCAAATTTTGATTATGCCATGTTATTCTGTAGTGATTATCACGAAAACCAGCTAATAATTCTTTTAAATCTTCCATGAGCTAATCAACCTTCTTAGTCATTTCCTCCAAAGCGTCTTGCCACTTATATTCCACGTCTTCCTTGATAATAGGATTGGTTTTCTTCGTCAGACCAACAACCTTAACCCTAAAGTCATGAACACGAGGGACTACAATCTCAACAGGAATACCATATTGCTTAGCAAACATCTTAAATCTTAATTGTGCTGCTGGGTCAATATTATACGTTGAGTTAAACCCTGTCTTGACGTCATAAACATGTAATAAGTTACCATCTTCGTCTCTTATCACAACATCTGGTGTGTAATTAGCACTTCTCAAACGCAGACCATTGTGTAATTCCACCATAGGTTGTATTGTAAAAGACTCGTGTACGGTAGCATTTAAATCTCTACCATAAATAAATCGCTCATAAAACTTAGCTTCTTTTTCAGAGTCAAATTTCAGACCATTAAATTCAACTTTCTTGCCAAAGTAAGCTGTTCTACCTCTATTAATTCTAGCTTCGCACCTCGCTTATTCGATTTTACTAAGAGTTAGTTTATTCACTGAACTCTTAACTTAACTATTATATTATATCATACATTAATATTAAATCAAGAATTAAACACAAAAACCTCGCAGCAAAATACTACGAGGTCAAAAAGGTTTACAGTGTGTTATAATGTATTGTGGCGAAAGTTATGAAGACGGTGGCTGACTTATTAGGAAGTGTGGTGTTGCCTATGCAATGCGAAACTAACGAAAGGAAAGCCATTTGTGTCTGTTTATCAAGCCTTGATGTTGATGTTAACATTCGGTATGTTTCTATTAGCATTACTGACATACATCAGCAAAAAGTAAGCAACTTTGTTGTAACGATAGTAGATACAGTAAAACCGTCCGATTGTAACTTTGGCGAGTTCGTGGACGGTTGCTGTATGTGACTATCTAAGTAACTATGCCACCGTCTTTTAAACGGTCGCTGTAAGTCATGCTTCGGCATGGCTTTTTCTATTTATAGAATATCACAAAATGCAATAAATTACCACATTTGATATTTCACAACGTTTCACAGCATTCCATTTTGTGTGATTTATGCTTCATATGAAATGTCTTCTGGAGTTTTATCTAATCGAATTGATTTAATAGTAGGAAATCTAAGAGAGATATTATTATCGTTTTGATTGTTTGTTTCTTCAAAGTATTGGACATCTACAACTTTACCGATAATTTTATTAGGATTAGCCCAATATGTGTTACGTTCTTCTAGTGTAAAGCCAGAACCTACCTTAACATCATTGCCTTTATAGTCAATGATTACACCGCCTAGTGTGCCAGATAGTTCGCCTGTGCCTTCAAATACATCTTTGACTAAGACATCAGCATTGAAAAACTCTTTAACTTTTAAAATATCACTTGTGCGTTTGGTTTGATATAAACCGTCTGAAAGATTAATCATTAAACCTTCCCAGCCTAATGGTTCTACGTATTCTTCTTGTAAGGATAGGATAACATTTGGGTGATATATGTCTTCATAGATATTTTCAACTTCATATAAGTGTCGTGATAGTGGATTTGTTTCACTTTCTGGTGATTTAGTAGATTTGAGTGGGTAGATAGAATAGAAAGCATTAGATAAATCTTCTTTACGTTTCCAGAATGGGTCTTTAGATATGCCAGTGGTAAATTCTTCGTAAGGTAAACAGTCAAATACGTTAAATAAAACTGAACTTTTATCAGCACTATCACTTCTCAAAATACTTGTCGTCAATCTAAACAAGTCCTTAGTTTCTAACCCATCTGCGTTATATGCAAGCAATTCCCCATCTAGCACATAATCTTTTCCACCAAAGCCATGTTTCACTAATTCTTCTGCCTCATGTTGTTGAATATCTAAACCATTAACCACCAAGCCCTTTCTCGTATAGAATGTAGCCTTACCGTTCTTTACAATACAGATAGACCTATGTCCATCTAACTTTTGTGTAACGATAATTTCACTACCTTCTAGCTTATTTAAATACTTATGATAGGGATAGGCTAACTGGCAGCCAAACTCCTCAATAAATCCCTTACCTAGTACCTTATTAATTGTTTTAGCTGTAATACCAACCTTTAGCTTTTTAGTAAAGACATCTTTTAAGAATTGCTTTGTTTCTTCATCTTCAAATTGATTAATATAGGTTTGCAGCATATACACTGTATCTAACTTGCCAGTGTTATGCTCCCTAACCCAATCTAACAGATTTTCATAATTGTATTTGAAACCCGTATTCAGCACCATAAATTCATTGTCTTTGATGTTGGCATTAATCTTTTTGGTTGAAATACCAGTGGTGATAAAGTCGTCATAGACAAACTTCAATGTCTTGGTAAACAACTTGTTATCCTTGTATTTGTTAATAATATCTTCTTTGACTTTCTTGGAAGATACAGATTTGATTTCTTTGAAAATATCTTTTAACTCAATAATATTATTCATTCACGCTTACCCCGCTGCCTTCAAGATTTTCTAGTTTGTCTTTGACTTGATTAAATCTATCATCATCTTTGCCTTGTTTTTCTAAGATTTCAGCAAACACACCAGATGTATTATTCTTAGTCTTTACCAAATATTCTTTTAATGACAAGACTTCGCATTCATCATTGCTAATAATCTCATCAATTTGGTACAACATACCATCATAGATATATTCAAACTCTACTAAGCATAATCTATCTTCTCCTAGCATGTTGCTTACATCATTGCAATGCAATACCAAGTTGTTTGTATTCATAATCTCACGTAGTAATTCTTGCCAGTTTCTCAATGCTGTTTCACAACTACTAATCTTTTCATCATTGTTTGGGTCGGCTGCCAGTATTGTAGTTAATACATCAACATCACGACAAGTTTTTGATAATTCGATATTCTTAATTGACATTACACGTTTGACTTTCACTTTACACACCACTGTCCTTTTTATTTAAATTAATTAAACTAAATGCTTCTAACCAGAACTCCCTCTCATCTTCGCTCTTAGTCCATTTTCCATTAACGTTAACTATCTTAGGTTTTGCAATGACTTTCTTGATATTAATAAAGTCACCTACCTCTATTTTTTGAGATATATAATTTCTTTTCGATACCAATATTTGACTTGTTTTTCCAGTTTTTAAGCTATAAATATTTAATTTGTATCTATTACTCATCTTAGCTAAATCAGTCACAAAAACGTAAGTATTAGGTAATTTGTCATTGGAATAGCTAATTTTCCCCTTGAGTTCTAACTGTTGTTTAAGTTGATAATCTAGCGGAAAATCAATGTTAGCAGACGTTCTTTCAAACTTAAGACATTCAAGGTATGCTTTTTGTTTGTTGATGAGCGTCTTATTCTTCGGTTTATATATTTTAATAAACTTCTCATAAGTGTCAGCTAATAGTTTAGACCCACCAAATTCATTAAAATAATTCAGCGATATTAAGTTTAGCATAATAGACTTATTAACTTCAACACATTTTTCCCTTTTTATGAAGATGTTTTTGTTGCACTTTGCAAGTTTGTCTATTTCCTTGACTTTATCAGATGATAATTTATACAAATTTGTTAATTTTGTTGTATAATTACTCTCTTGAATTGCTTGGATAGGCTCGTAAATATCCAATAACAAGTCTGTAAATGTGTCATATTGGTTGTCACGTAAACTGTATAATTGTTCACCAGCTTTCTCATTTACACGTTTGATTGGTTCGATACCTTCATAAATTGAGTTAGTTTCCTTATCCATGTAATACAATGCACGTGATTTTCTAAATCTAGCTGGCTTAATGTTGATACCTCTACTTTCAAGGTATGAAGTAACCTTAGCAATCTTTTCTGGTTTATCTTTCCAGATTTCACATGCTGCTGTACCCCATTCCAGTGGATAGTAATATCTTAGCCAAGTTGAGATATAACCAATATATGAATATGCCATTGAGTGATTAATAGAGAAACCGTAGTTGGCAGCGTCCATAAACACTTGCATAAAGTCTTTCGCAATCTTTTCAGCGTGTTCTTCACTATCACCATATTTTTCTGTCATGGTCTTAACAAACGCTGTATGGATTTTAGGGACTTCTTCATCAATAACAGACTGGATTTTTTTACCCACCGCCCTACGAATTAAATCTCCTTTTGCACTGCTATACCCACAAAATTGCACTAAAAACTGGATTAATTGTTCTTGATATACAAGATTACCAAGTGTAGGAGCTAAAAACTCATTTAAGGCTGGGTGTCCATTATCTTTAACAATACCATGAGTTACATTATATAAATAACTTGCACCAGATGGTCTTTGGGCTGCGTTAGCCAAACTTAACAAATCCATGTATCGAACTTTTGTTCTTTTATTATTATCGAACTCCTTTTCGATTTTGTCAATAGTATCATCAGCGAACAAATCTTTAAGAATTTGACCCGCTCTATCTGCTTCAAATTGGAAGATACCAATGTTGTTATCACGCATAGAGTTCCAAACCTTTTTATCTTCAAAATCAACAATATCTGTGCTATCTGGAGTTAGGTATGGTAAGCCAGCTAACCTACATGCTTTAGAGATTAAACCAACATTATCTAGCCCCAGCATATCGAATTTAACCCAGTTATAATGGTCTATTTCTTTCATAGTAACTTGTGTTACAGGATAGTCCCATTTAGAGATAGTTTGAATACCAACATGGTCGTCAATAGTATTAGTGTCAATTAGAACACCAGCTGCGTGTCTACCAAATGAGTCAATTACACCTACAATTTGTTTTGCATTATCGAATAGTTCTTTGTGTTCTTCATATAAGCTATTGTTGTAATTACCCTTGTCGTCAATCTGATTTCTAATACTTTGAATATATTGTGGCTTGCCAGCATATCTATCCATACCATCAGCAATAGCTTTGATAGCACCTTTTAGACCATAGGTATTGGTTGTTAAGATGGAGGCAGCGTGCCATTTATCATTAGTCAACATCCATTGTTGTATCCATTGTTGGTCTTTACTCTCGAGGTCTAGGTCTATATCGGCGAGCGATACACGTTCTGGGTTCATAAAGCGTTCAAAATTTAACCCTAATCTAACACTATCCATGTCAGTTTGATGGCATAGATATGCGATTAAAGACCCAGAAACGCTTCCACGACCTGCACCTGTGTCAATACCATTATCATGGGCTGTATTAACAATATCTTCATGGCACAACATATAATCAATCGCACCATTATGTTTATATACCTCATATTCGTGTTTAACTCTATCTAAGTACACTTTACGTTCTTCTTTAGGTTTGTCTAAGATACCTCTATCTTTTAACCCTTGCTTAATTCTCTTTTGGAACTCTTTTTCTGGGTCTTTATATAATTTAGGGTACTTATGACTTTTATCTAACTCAAATTCTTCTATGCTGTCAGCAATATCTAAAGTTGATTGTAGCCCTTGTGCGATAATTTCATCGCTCATAATATCAACATTGAAATCATCACGTTGTTTTTGAAATGAACTAACCATTTCATCATAAGTTTTAACCCATAACTCAAACTCATCATCACTATCATAACCATTACGCTTACCCTTTTTAACAATCATTCTGAGTTCATTGTGTTTGGGGTTTAAAGCGTGAACGTCATTACTAGCAATAACATGGCAGCCAACCAAATTAGCATACTTAATAGCCAATGTGTTTAATTCAGCTTGTTCCTTATTATCATGTGGTTGAATTTCAAAATAGAACATATCCTTGTGCAACTTAGCCATATCAAGCCATTGTTGTACTACGTTCTTTTTATTATTTCTAATTTCTTCTGTATCATCTTTTTGGGGTTTGTTTTGATAGATAAAGCCCGCCAAACAGGCTGTGGTAATGTAGATATTACCGTTTTTGAAAGTTTGTTTTAATTCATCAAATAGAATACGTGGTTTGCGATAGAAGTGTCCGTCCGTTCTATTAAAAGACTTTGATGATAATTTATTGATTTCCTTAACACCGTCATAATTTCGTGCTAAGAGAATTGTATGATAGGCTTCTTTGCCTTCTAAACTCATTGTTACATAGGCTTCCATTCCATGAATATATTTTAAACCAGCTTGTTCTGCCAGTTCCTTTCGATAAATCCACCGAACTACATTCCCATGTTCAGTTGATGTAACTGCATGTAATCCATGCTCTTTAGCATAAGCAACATAATCTTTGAATTGAGTTACAACTTCAAAATAGTTGCTATTACTAATGTCTGTATGTTGATGTAAACTTATCCATTGCTTATCTGCCATATTCTTCCAACCACTTCTTTTCTCTATTTTTAGTATCATAATGTTCTGCTAAGACTAATAAATTACTACTGTCGAAATCTTCGTAAACATGAAGGTTATATGTTTCATCGGTATAATACAACGCTTTATCATCTGGCTGATAGTCAAATTCCCTATTAAACATTGTAAATTTAACGTGGCTATTCGCATAATTGTCTAAATCTATATAACAATCATCTGCTCTTACGGTTTTATCACGATAAGTAACTAATACAATAGAATCCGCATAGATAGGGTTACCTTCTCTATCCTTAATTCCTAAGTCACCACAAACTCTAAAATATTCCATAATGGTACTTTCTAACCAGTCTATATCAAACTTAGTGTCGTTGCGATATACTTTTGTATCTAACCATTCAGCAAAATGAACTAAGTTATTAATTGGTGGCACTGTTGCATTATCCCAGCTGTCCCACCAACCATTTACCGTAATTTCTTTACCGTCAGCTAGTTTAAATATGAAAGTAGGGTATTCAAATATTTTGTAAGTCCCAAAGCAAAGTTCACAAGTTCCAACATCAACTTCTTCATATTCAGTTTGTACATCAACTAAATGTATTTTCATCTAAACACCTCCGTTAAAAATGCTATCCAAACAATATGTTCATGATTTCATCTGTTTCATCATCTTGTTGTTTATCCATTTCACCACCAAATAACCATGCTGTATCTTCATCTAGGTTTTCTTCTGGTGGTAAATCATCTACTAAATTCTCACGTTTCTTAAAGTAATCAGATGTATGATATGCACACAATTTCTTGTCATAATAGTTGTCTGGGTCATATGGATATGTGTATGATAGGTAACCTTCCAAGTCTTCAATATCTTCTAAGGCTACAATCTCATCGCACTTATTACCAATATGTTTATTCAATTCTTTTATATCATCTTCGTTAATATCAATTTCAATGAAGTAGTTTTCAATATAGAATTGTTCACGAATATCTTCTGGTAAGTTATCCATATCATTATTTGCACAAGCTGTATCAATCATTTCTTCGATTGTGATAGGGTCTAAGTCAGTTTTCTTTAACTTAGTTTCTAACTTCTTACGCATTTTCTCTACCCATTGATAACGTTCTTGTACACTTGTTTTCCATTTACCATTTTCTTGTTTGAAATGAACTGTACAATACTTAGCCATATCAAAACGTGCCTTAATCTTATCGTAAGGAGTGCCATGCACTTGATGTTCTGCCATAGCATATAATCTTAACTGCATTGACTTTTCTGGTAACTTAGCTTTTGAGAAACTAGACTTAGATGAAGTCTTGTAATCAACTAATACCAAATTCCCATCTTCATCAGTGTATTCTGTATCGACATAACCAACAAATACATATTTATTACCCTTATCACTTTCAACAATAGCTCTAACAGGCTTTTCATTAACTGCTTTGTCTGTCATAACCTTTGTGTGTTGGAAATAGTGATTAAGGTTTTTAATATAGCCATCTTTAATCTTTACAGTATCAAACATGTAACGTGCTGGGTCACTTTCCCATTTAGCTACAAACTTACTCCATTGCTTATACAAGTCATCATATCCAATTTCATGGTTGTAGAAGTCCTCCATTTCTTGATGGAATTGCGAACCCATGAATGAATAGATATTACCCTTTGCTAAATCCATATGCCACAAGTAAGTAGCTACGTAATCCCACTTACATGCCTCAAACTTGGAAACCCTACTATAACTCCAAATTCTATCTACGTTATACTTTTTCTTTAACGCATTTAATTGTTCTTTAGTTAATCGTGCTATTTTAACTTATCTCTCCTTATACGAAATTTACTTTATTTCTAGTTTTCATTGAATACCGCCAGCCTACACCTTTCTTACCCAAAGTATCTATTGGTGATTGCTTAGGTTTAAATATATTAACAGGCGGTCTAATATACGATACTCTACGGAAATTGGAGAACTTATCTGCTATTTCTTTCAGATATTCTTCTCCACCATTTTCGCCAAACATAACATCTTCATCAAATGCTATGACAATCTCACAATCTTCTGGAGTGTTTCTTATAATGAACTTTCGTTGTATTTCAGATACGTTGTGATTACCTAATGCAACAGAATATCCTTTACCACGTTTATATGTGAATTGCTTTAATACCGACTTTTCACCCTCGAATAAAATAAGCATATTGCTATCTTCCAAATTGTTCTTGGATTGTTGGAATCCATACAGATTGTTGCTCTTAGAAAATCCATCAATGTAATTCCAGTACTTAGGAACACCTAATAACTTGGCTGTATCACTATCTAATATAGTTCTACCTTGTATGCCAACAATGTTATTCTCATCATTCCAATCATAATGTGGGAAGATTATTCTATCTCTTTCTGGGTCATAACAAATATTGAATTGTTTAATCACATCTGGTGAAATACCTTCTTCAATCAATGACTTATGTGGCATTGGTATGAAACAACTAAGATAGCTGTTGTCATACTTTTTGTTTTCCTTGCCTTGTACAACCATTCCATACTTAGCAAATTGTCTATATTCTTCAATTAGGCTAGTAGTTTGAACTTGCTGTATTGAGTTTCCAATCCCAAACAATGCTTTCATGTAAGCAAACGTTGTAGTGAAGTCCCAACCTTTTATCTCTTGTATTGCACCAATCAAATCACCACTGTAACTGATTGAGAACATAGACGTAGACAAGGTTTCATTTAATACCACACGTAATGAGGTGTTGTTATCATGGTCTGGCAAAGCTCCACGTATAACATCTTCTTTCTCATACCATAAATCATGAAAGTTTGTATCTACTAGTATCTTAATTATTCTATTGCTATCTTTAAGCAAGTATTCTTTAAACTCTTTGACTTCCGATTTACTTAACACCTCACTACAAATTTCTCTTTAAACGCAAAAAAAGACACACTACTCCCGTAATGTGTCCTAACGTTTTTCAACTATATTATTATAACATTTTAAACTATCTAAGTCAATTATTGTTTTAACTTCATTTCAAGACTAAAGGTTAATTTCTCACTGCAATGTGGACATTTAACTACAATATAATTGCCTCCACCACGTCTTTTACCCTTGTTATGAACTGCAATGTCTTTATACCTATCTTTATACATACCAAGTATTTCTTTGTCCTTGTCTGATACTTCCATTAACTGTGGCAATATATAATGATACAAATCTTCGTCATGTTCTTTGATATAATCTATCTTTTCTGGTGTTTCAAAAGCTGAATTAAGTTGCATAATTCTAGTAATAGTTGTGCTATTTAAATTGCCTTCTTCTCTTAATGTCTTTCTCATATACCCTATCATTTGTGAACTAATACCTGTTAATTCCGCTAAATCTACGTGTTTCATCTTGGAATCCAGCAACCTTACAACATTATTGTAGATTTGCTCTATAACTGGTATCCCATACCTATATAATCCAACTTCATCTTTATTCTCCATAATTTATCCCACCCATATTATTCTTATAATTAAATAATAACATGAAAAATAGACTATAACCAAAAAGATTATAGCCTATCAAAATCATATTATATTGTTAATGTTTGTCCTGGGTAGATTAGGTTTACGTTATGAATACCGTTCTTTTGAGCGATAGCCCATGCACTTGTGCCATAGCGTGCTGCAATCCCACCTAATGTATCACCATAACGTACTGTGTAACGTCTTACATTGTTTGCTTGACTAGCTGTGCCATTGATAACAATGCGTTGTCCTGGGTAAATCCAGTTCACATTACCAATGCCATTGTTGCGAGCTAAAGTATAAACATTTACTCCATAACGGTTGGCAATAGCACCTAAGGTATCTCCATAGCGTACATAGTAAACAGATTGTGTTGTAGCTGGAGTACTGTTACTCTTAACTTGCCCTGTTACCTTTAATACTTGACCGATATATAGGTAATTAGGATTGCTCAAGCCATTTAGACTTTGTAGTGCTTGCCATGTTGTACCATAACGAGCTGCGATAGCACCTAAAGTATCGCCAGATTTAACTACATATGTGCCTGTTGCTTGTGGTTTATTTTGTGGTTGTGATGGTTGTTGTGCTGGCTTAGCTTGGCTATTGTTATAGCTTGCACCGTAACCATTCTTAGTAATATCCTTACCATTTGGTGCTAAGGAAATGTTACCGTCTAAACCACCAGACATATATGTTGAAGTAAATTGCCAAATGGAAATTCCGTCCATGCTTGGGAATACACTCCAAATAGGTTCTGTAGTTACATTGTAGTTAGGATATGCAGCAATCCATAAACTATCTGGGAACTCTGCTAAAATTCTGTGATAATCAACGTGTGCCAATGTGTATGGCTTGTATGAGTAATACATAGGAGTATAGCCACAATCTCTAATATATCTCATACCATATAAGATATTGTTTGTGTTGGCTTGAATATCACCAGAAGCCCCAGACTCATAGTCTAAAGCTACAATACTACCTTTTGGTGCGTTAATCTTAGGCATAAAATAGTCTAGCATTTGCTTTGTTTGCCATTGGTTAGCCCCAGTTTGCATCCAAATATAGGTGTGCATACGTTTACCAGCGGAACGACCATAATTCATTTGAGAATTATAAGTCCATTGGTCGTAAATATAACCGTTGATAGAACCACCAATTTGAGCAATACTAAAGCTATCTCTACCATAGCCCAAGTTACCATTTACCCCTTGATACTTAGAAACATCAGTACCATAGGAACGTGCGTCAGCAGCTTGCACACCAGCAAATCCACCTACACCCATGAATAAAGTCATAGCTGTAACCATCGCTACAACTACTTTGTTAAATAGTTTTCTCAACTAGGAAAACTCCCTTCGTGTTAGCTTTCCTCCTTTGTTGAAGACACCTCACTATTTAACTTAGTTTCATATATTTAATTAGTATTTATATGGTGCTGCGAAGAAGATAGCTTTCATCTTACTACTTCCACCATCATCAATGATTGGCTTAATTGCACCATCTAACATTTTTGTTAAACTTTCACCTGTGATAGTATATGGTATTCTTACCAAAAAGATGTCATTATCATCACAGTATTGGTTTTTAATCTTATCGTAATTGATACGCTTGGCAAACTCTTTGTCGCCACCGAAATAATCAATCGACCTAAAATGTTGTTCGCCATCATATTCAATAGCCATGTTGGCAGATGGAATATAGAAATCGAACGGTAGCGGTTCTGCATTACCCACACAATCGTCAAAAGTCTTTTGTGGCTCATAATCAATATTATGTTCAATCAAATAATCTTCGATTAAAGCTTCACCACGTGATTTCCCTTTTCTAGCACAACGTGGGCATTGTGTTTCATTATTGATGAAATTGCTAGGCTTAACTTTCCATTCATAGCCACAAGTGTTATGTTTCATAAGGACATAATTTTCACTGTTTATATATTCACCTAGTACAGTATATTCATCACCTCGTAATGCTGCTACTTCGTCTTTAAATTGTTCTGTTGTCTTTTTGAACTTACCAAAACAATGTGGGCAACTAATTCCATTCATGATATGAGATGGTGTCATCTCGAATGTATTGCCACATACTGTATGCTTAAATAATGTTTTGTCTTGAGCTCTGGTATATTCACCCAAAAGAACATATTCGTCACCACGTGCCTTTTTTAATCTCTCTTTGAACTTTTCAGTAGTGATATTTTTACCACCACCATTACATTCGGCACACATTCCATGATTAGTTAAAAAGGTGTTGGGACTCTTCTTGTAGATAGTCCCACATGGATTATGTCTATATTTAATTGGTGTTCTTGCAGTTTTATACTCCTCTAGGAATGTATACTCGTCACCAACTAAATCGTACACCTCTTTTAAAAACTCCTCATTTGTTTTCGTGGCATTTTTAATATGACATTTTATACAGCGACCGCCACTCTTAAATGAGCCAGGTTGAGTTTTCCATACATAGCCACATTTATTATGACGTACCCGAATAGATGTTGAATAGTTAACATATGGGTCTAAGAATGTATATTCATCTCCAACCATGTCATATACTTCTTTTACCCATTCTTCATTGGTTTTTCTTCTTGTACTACCTTGAGATTGTTTTCTCTTATTAGCGGTACAATTAGGACAACCTTTCCAACTATTGATATAATCAGACCTAATAATAGTTTCATTACCACAAGTTTTGTGTTTGATTTTGAGTTTAGTTCTACCTCCACTTACCTTTTCTACGATAACATAAGTGTTGTCAAACTTATTCTCTAATCTTTCTTGATACTTGCTAATGTCCTTTTCATTTGTGGTCTTTTTACAATAAGGACATCTGTATTTTCTTCTAGGGTCTAAGAAATCATGTGGCGACATTTTAAATTCATTACCACACTTATTATGAATACATTTTAATTTAGTTCTATTGTTTACATATTCTTCCAAAAAAGTGTATTCATTCCCCACAAGTTCCTCAACTTTACTCAACCATTTTTCGTTACTTTTCTTGCTACCAACCCTACACTTGGGGCAACGTACGTCATGTAAGAAATGGTGTGGAGTTACTTTCCACTCGTTACCACACTTGTTATGTCTACACATGATTTTCACATTTCCTTTTTGATAAGGTTCTAAAAAGGTATATTCATCACCTGTAAGTGCTTTGTATTCCTTTTCCCATTGTTCTTGGGTCTTCTTTTTACTCAATAGCGGTCACCTCTTAGTAATTATTTGGTATAAATATATTACCTCGAATAATTACCTAAAGTCAATATATCTTCATGTTTTTGGTATAAAATATCTTCTTTATTTCCAATAAGTTATTTGCAATTTAGGGCTTTTCCAACCACTTTTAGCACCAGAGAAAAATCCATAATATAGACCATTTTTACTATAATTACCGTCTAAGGTTAAACCAGACAACTTATTATCTCTAAAATTATCTCCTACCCAAGTTGGCAAGTCTATCCATGAACCCTCGCCATAGCCCATACGTTTTTGTGCTACTGCTGCGTTACTTTCTTGGAAATGACTAGCCCAACCAGAACGCTCATTATGAGTACCAATAACAGCCACCCCACCAGCATAATAGTACCAGTGTTCATTGTGTAGATATAATTTGATTGAATCAATTCTAGCTCCAGCTAACTTACTTCTTATGTCGCCGTCATTGAACCATATCATAGCTGTTTCGCAAGACCAATCTACGTCATCATGAAAATCCGCATAGTTACCTTGCGTGGGCTTATTGGGAGGTACTAACGCACTCCAACCTTTAGCTTGTCTTCCATGCAATTCAGACCAAAAACTCCAGCTTCCTGTTGCTTCCCATGTGTCTACATGACGTTCTTCACTCAACATAACCCATCTATGTCCGTCCCAGCCACGTATCTTAGCTTTCTTCCAGTTATGCCCGTCCCATATCCTTGTGTTATGAGCTACGTCCCACCAGTCATTTCCATGCCATATCTTTACCTTACCCAAATAATCAACCTCCTAGAAACCAATCCAGATAGAACCATATGGAATTTCAACATTAGTAGGCAAACCATCTTGCAAGAATAATCTACGTCCTTGCCACTTAGGAGCTTCACCCATTTCTACATAGTTTGTATCTGTGTCATATCGCCAGATGATACGGTTCTTATCCCAGTCCCATGCACCTAAACGACCATTCCCATCTTCTTTGAAATAGAAGCCCATATGACCGTTACCAAACTTAATGTCTTTTTCTGTGCCACCAGCAAATACCAAATGACCTGTTGTATATGTTCTATCGCTATACAAACCAAGTAATTCATTATTTCCATCTGGGCTGATAGACATTCCATCGCCATCAGACTTAGAGATATAACCAACGTTACCTTTGTTACTCTTAGCACTCATAAATTGAATTGGCATAGCAGAACCTTGAACGTTCCCTACAACAAATCTTAATGGTGCTGCATTACTATATGTTTGCACCCCAGTCCAATCATTGTTTTGGTCTTTACGTGCGTATTTATTAGCGTCAACTCCACCAATCTTATCAGCATTCAAACCATTCGTGCCTGTTGTAACAATCTTTTGTCCATTAAGGTAAACATCACCTTTGGACTGAATGTTTAATCCCATTTCACCGTTACCAAATACAAGGTTATTACCGTTACGACTAATTACACTAGGAGCTGTGCCTGTAGAACTTCTAAATGCTAGGTTAGCCCCATTTTCAAACACTAATGTGCCTTTGAAACTATCTCCTGTACCTGTTTTACGGATATATCTATCATCATGGTTATGATTTTTATATTCATTTAAAGCACTATTAACGCTGTCCGTATTATCGTTTACTGTGTCAATCTTGCTTTTTAATTCATTTACAGCATCAACCAAACTAGACTTGTTGCCTGTTGCTAAATCACGTAATTGTCCTACTTGGCTATCCAAGTTATTGATAGCATTTTGTAATTGAACCCCACCTAAAGTCCAACCACTTCGATTAGAACCAGAAACAGTCATTTCTTTTGATACACCAGATGGCGATGTAACTTTATAGAAGATTACGTCTGGATTATCTTGGTTTCCAATAGCTTTTACTTCAAGAATTGAGTATTGGCTGCTAGGAATTTCACTAGGTAAACCACTCAACCCTTTAACTTTGTACACTCCAGAATGTTTAATGTTAGTAACACTGCCACTTGTAACAGTCTTACCCTCGAATAAATACTCTTGTAATGTACCTAACTCATTTTTATTACTATCTAATACTTTAGTTGTTACTGCGTCATTATCAAAATAGAAGACGTCATCTCCCATTCTGTACCTTGTTCGCTTAATTAAGGTCAACTAACTTCTCACCTACTTATTAATTAATCACTAAATCATTATCTGTTAAATTTCCATTATCATCAGCAAATTTAGTAACTCCACTTACTAAATCACCTTTACCCTCTTGATTATTACTGATAACCATAGTTTGTTTACGTGTTGAACCAGATGAGCCAGTTACTACCCATTCCTGTCCATTGCCCATTGCGTCTTGTACATATACAATGTCATCTTTACTAATCCAATTATGCAAGTGTTCGGGAAGTGTGCATGTCCTTTCTACTTTATTTATCTCTACGATACATTTGTAGCCTTCTGGGTCTTGTACAACTACACCTACATAAGTTTGTGGAATATTTAGTCGGCTAACCTTAGAGTCAACTACTACACCTACTGTATCAATAATTCCTTTTTGTAAATCGTTCAAGAGTTCTCACCTACTTTTTAGTTGTATACTTCCAAATAACTAATAGCTGGATGTAGGTTTTGTGGTTTACTATTCCCAACAATAATAGATTGTGGGTATGGAAACCAGTTTGCTGAATTGATATTAGGTTCTTTGCCTGTGCTATCATTCTTTGCTACAAATACAATACCATCTTTGAATACTGCGTCACCTAAATGGTATGTTTTACCACCATTCCAATCACCTTTGAATGTAGCATTTAAACCTACATCACCCTTATCGCCTTTGAAAGCAACTTGACGATAAGTATCTGGGGTTAAATCTGGAGTATGGTTATTATCAGCAACCACATCTTTTAGCACTAAGAATAGATGTCCACGATAGTTAACTAAGTTTTGGAAACTATATTTAGTTTGGTTAGTCCAATTACCAACAAATCTAAATGAGTCAACATAGTGTCGCCATTCTTCTTGCTTTTGTAAGATGTAACCCCTTACATTTCTATCGAAAAATGTTTCTAACGCAGTCATACAATCTGTAATTCTATTCCATTGTTCTGGAGTAATCATATAGTCTTGTAATTTTGCTGTTAGAGCTTTAATTTCATTTTGTTCATTTGTATCTAAACTTGCCTTACCTTTTAATACGGTTAATCTGTTAGCGTCATTAACCTTATCACTAGGTAGGTCAAATAATTCTGGGAATGTATCTATCCCATTAGGAAACACACTTCTACTCACGAAGTTCAATCCCACCTTATCATAAAATTTAACTTAATTATTATAACATATTACTTACTAAAAGTCAATAGATATTGGTAAACTTTTTTAATATTATTTAATATTCATATTCAATTTTGAAACCAATACTATCTGTCTTAGCTTCACCTTCATTAAATACATCATCAGCGTCCAATGCTTTACCATAAAGGTTATTAAAGTGAATACCACCTACTGAAACAGTATCATGGTCTTGACTGTCTTGTAACCAATTCCATAAATCATTCCAGTTGTTTAAGGTATTAATAATGATTTGTATAGCTTTATCATTATTTCTGTCTTGTTGGTTCTTAGGCACTTCTAAATATCCACCTAATTCTAATATCTTAACAGGGAATATAGACCATAAGTTACCTTCTCCATGCAAGCCTTCAAACATCTTCTTGATACCGTCTTTACCAACTAATTTCCAAATTGTCGCAGCTAGTAAGAATGCACTGGTATAATCTTCTGAAACAGCGATGGTTTGAGAACCATTCTTTTGTCCCCATGCACCTTTTAATTGCAATTCAGCTCTATTTACTAAAGCCTTTTTCTTTTGTGCAAAGCTATCATAATCTAATGACTCATAACGTTCACGACCACCATGAATAAATTCAGCAAATCCTTCTTTAAACCATTGTGGCATATCCGCAGCCTTATCAAAGCCATAGTAATCATTGCATACCCCATGAAACATTTCGTGAGCTAGAACTCTATCTAAATAGTCCCCACGAGAACGATTAGGCACTTCACCATTTTGGCTGTTCTTAATGATATTTCTGAAATCTCGTATATCAATACCAAGTGTTTGAACTTTAGTTGTTGGATAGCCTTGAACATAAGCCTGTTCGCCACCTTCTTCTTCTGAGAAGAAACGAACACGAATGATATTCTTACCAGAACCACTGATACCATAACAATCTTTGATACGTTGTTCGCCAAGCGATAACCAACCCAACTTATCAATACCGTTCTTGATTGTCTTAACAAATGGTGACTCAACATCTCCATAAGAAGTACGTACATAGTGTAATTTATGTGTATTAATAGTCATAATACCGTCTACACCAAAATCAATGCCTATCTTATCAATAATGTATCTGTTCTTTTCTTTGGTTACTGGATTAACAATGGTAATAATATCCTTGCCATCTAACACATAGATAGGAACTGTTGTTATATCACATGTTTCTTGTAAATGAGCTGTTTGCCATAAATGATACTTAGCTTCTGATACGCATTGAATATCATCACTTAAATCATTGTTTTGCACAACTTTAGTTCTCATACCAATAGCGTCAATATTGTAAGGAACACTAGGGTCGGTCAAACCAACTTCTGCATAGGGAGTATATCTTGTTTTAGATGATGTACCACCAAATACAACAATATGATTATACAAACCTTTGAAGTTATAATCTTCTGAAAATGAAACCATTAAATCTGACCTATCTGCTCCTGTTGGGTCAAAGTCCCATTTAGCTGGTGTAACTTCATCTTCCTTTTGTACATCAATCTTAGTAAATTCAAACTCACCACGCACATTAAAACCACAAGTATAGTCCATATACATATCACGTAAATCTGTAATTATATCAAGTTTACTTGTTCCAATTTCCTTAATATAATCATATTGAACCACTTCTTGTTCTGAGCTTTCGTGCATTTTGCCAAAGACTGTTTCGCCCATTTCTTCCATAACAGAACGAATAGCACTATCAATCTTTTGTCCTCTAGGTATCTTTACACGATATGCTGTTGTAGCATTTTCATACAATGACATCTTATCTTCTAAAGTAAAGGTAATCGTACTATTTGTGGTATTGATACTTAGATTTTCATTTGTGATAACAAACGTGCCTAATAAGAAGTTGATAGGTTCTTTATTATAAGACCCCATATCAATAATACTTTGATATAATTTAAATTGCTTATCAAACCATGCTATACCTCCAGATTTAGGTAGATAGTCTTTATCAACCGCTAAAGTAAGTAAACCTGTACGTCTAGTAAGCGATGTTGCGTCTATTGAGATATTACCAGATATAGCTTTACCTTCGATTGTTTGATATACAGACCCATCACGATTGATAACCTGTATAACTGTATCAATATTTCTGATTGGCTGTCTTAGAACTTCACCAATTCTACTGTCTGGTTTTACACTTAAATCACTAATGATATTAGGCAGAACGTGATTGTTGCTACCTTTCATTAACTCGCCATCTGTAAAATCCAATATCTCACCTCACCTTAAATATCATTTAAAACCTTTTGAGCATTTCTACTCTTATTCACATCTTTAATCAAGTTTGTATCGTCAAAGATGATTTCGCCATGTTCATCATAAGTAAAGTTAGATAAACCAGCTGTTGCAATTAAACCAGATTTTTCCATTGTGTTGTAATCTAATTTACCTACTTCTGTGAACGAGAATGTAACGTTAGATAATTCATCAAAGCTATCTGATAATGGTTGTAAGTTAATGTCATTTGTAGCAACTGCCATAATATCACCATCATCACGTCTAATAACCTTAATCTTACCATTGTTTAAGAACTCGATAATTTGATTTCTATTTCTCAATTCTTCTTTTGTATCTAGGCTATTTCTTAAACCTAATTCTTGTTGTTTTGTTAATGGGAGGAATGTTGCTGTACCAGAACGGTAATTTTGATTTCCTTGTGTTACGATAGGAAATTGTCCCGAAAGAGTTGTTTGAATGCTTGTGTTTTTGTTATATCTTAAATCACCAAATCTAAAGTTTAAGTTCATAGCATAGTTATTTTGTAAATCTGATATGAAGTTACCCTTAAACACTGCTGCGATTGGTTCTGACATAACTTTGTCCCCTTGAATATCCTTAGCTAAAGGAACAATAGCATATTGATATGTCTTACCATTTTGAATAAATCTGTCTGTAATTGTATAAGTGTTGTAATCTTGGTCGTAATCCCATTGAGCAATAAGTGTCCAATCACTATCAACAGCTTTATATTCACGTCTATAACATTGGAGCTTAACTACTTTATGCCCACCACCATCAATCGAACCAGCTTCCAAGCTACCATTAAACTTTGCGTCCATGATAGTTTTGAGTTGCCAGCCAGTTGGCTTTTCGTTGTTGGAATTAATGCTGGTATCAACGGACACAAACACTTCGTCATACATTCCTTCTCCGAGCCATACTTCATCAAGTTCATCTGTTGGGATTGCTGTGTCATATACTACTCCCTCCATTCCTCTACCAAAAAACGTATGTCCTACTATCATTTTCTAACCTCCGTAACCTATCTTTTCAATTATCATTTGTACCCTATATTCTGTTACTTTGATATAGAGATAGAATGGTTGTTGCCCCAACCCTTTAACAATGTTAGACCTAGCACGAGATTTAACTCTACCAAAGCTCTTTTCCATAGTGATGTAATCATCATGCTTAACAAAATTGATTTGCACCCCAGTACCAGTCGGGTTCTTTTCATCTGTCTTAGTAGAGAATTGAAGGAATAAGCCATTATCTACTCCAGCACACCATAATTTAGCTATAAAATCACTTGCCTTAGCCATACCCAAACGAGTAAACATTAATGGGTTATCCTTTGGAATTATGACATAATGTGCGTCTTTTTGACCGCTTGGACTCCAGTAATCGTAATGATAATCACTATCGGTAGCACGATTAGGAATATAAGGTTTAGCTGGTGTACCTAAGATTTGTTTCAAGAACGCATGAATTTGTATTTGTCCTTCATCTTCATTTAATTCTGGTTGTACCACTGAATTAAGAGTAGGGATAACATATTGTGGAACAAATTCCTTGCCTTGACTTTCCCAGACCATACCATGCTTTGTAGTTACTCTAACTATTGCATAATACAATCTACCCTTTTGTAAGCCTTTAATGTGTTCTGAAAATCTGAATGGGTCATCTGCTGCTGGAATACGTACTGGGTATTCTTGAATGTTAACATGGTTATAGTCTTGTAAGATAAATTGGTATGTTTCTACTTTTTCTGATTGTTCTTGTGCATACAACGCACTTAACATCATTTCATTTGTATAGACATACTTGCTATTTCCAATTTGTTCAAAATAGAAGTTTGGTTTAGTCAAACACATAAATTCTATTTCAGCAGACCATTCAGTCCATGTCCCATTATCTAATTGAACACGAACCTTAGCTAAATAACTCAAACCATTCCTTAAAGCGTTTCTAGGAACAACATGAACTTTATCAAAACTTGTTCTAGTTTCTGTATAGACTGGCGATGAGTTAGGTTCATCTGGACGGATAGATACTTGATTGACTGTCGAACGTTCTGTACCTAGATACATATAAGTAAATGTATGTTCTTCGGTAGCGTCAAAGTTCGACACCATATTTAAAATTGGTTGTGTCAAATTTAATATCATTCCTTTCTTCAAAATTTTGTGGTTAATAAAATCCGTATTTTATATTGCAAAAATATCAAATTACTTATTTGCAATTATCAAAATACTTATTATATGTACTCTCATATCCCCACCTTTTACAGTAGAGATATGAGCCGACCAATTATAATGATTTAGATTGAACTTGTTGCTTAGCAATCTGTGGTAAGTTCTTAATAGCTTCTTCAAATCCTGTTGGGTCTGTTACATTAGGGAACTCTAATGTTTGATGTTGAATAACCATAGACAATGTTTGTGTTGGTGCATTAGGTATTCTAGGTGAAAGGTTAGGGTCTAGTTTAAGAGCGTCCCTTAATTGTTGACCGAACATTTCACTAATTTCCTTACCAACCACTTTGAATTGGTCTGTGAACCCTTGTAAGATTTCTTGGTAACCTGTTAAGCTACCAACAGCCTTAGAGTCACCGTACTTACCTAAAATGTTCTTATTTCTATTCACATAATCAGTATATTGTTGGATAATGTTTTCAAGCTGTCCAGCGTTGTATTCTGGAATATCATCTAAGATACCAACACCATAAGCGTCTTGTAATTGTTGTAGTCGTGTCTTAACTTCATCAATATTCAATTCACCTGTCTTAGCACCGTCAATTACTTTTTCAACAGCGTCAACAAATTGTGACTTCATCTGTTTCTTATAATCTTCCATGTCCACTTTAGCTTGTGTTAAGTTTTCTCGTGCTGTATCAACATCATCTTGGTTAGCCATGTAAGTCCAATTAAACTTACCATCTTCACCTTGCGTTAATACCTTAGTATCACGTTTACCTAACGTATTATCCAAAGCCTGTTGTGCATTTAACACATCTATTTGTTTATCTACGTAATCAGCTTGTATCTTAGACATTCTTGATTGAGCGTCCAAAGCCTCAATACGTTTCTTCACAACTTCATTTTCTAGTTCAATAGACTTTTGTCTTAATTGTTCTAGTTTAAGCTGCTTAGATACACCATCAATCCAGATGTCATCTTCAAATTTAGTTCTATCAGCAGTACGTCCACCATTGATAGATTTTTCAAATTCCTTAGATGTAGCCTCCATTGTGTTTTCAAATTGTGAACGTGAAGCCTCTAATAAATCAGCGATAGATTGATTTACCCTTGAGTCCATTTCATCAATTTGTTTTTGCAATGTGTTCCATTCAAATGAGTTTACACCATATCCAGATTGTTGTTCTCTTAGCTTGTTAGCTAATGCGATATAAGTGTTATATTGCTTTTCAATAGACTTGTATTGTTGCTCTAACAACTTAGCTTGAGTTGCTGGTTGCATTTGTAAGGTCTTAGCCAATGTTACTAAGTTGCTTACTGTATCTGTAACCTTTTGATATTTATCTAGTTGGTCTTGGATAAGTGTATTTTCATACTCAAATCTTTCCTTGATAATATCCTTAATATTGTTTTGAGCGTCAATATTATCTTTTTCATATTGAGCGATGTTATCTTTTAATGTTTGACGTTGTTCCGTTGTTAAATCTTCTGTCTTGAGTTTCTTTTGCATATCATCAATAGCTTGTAGATTACTATTAATAATTTGTTGATATAACTCACGTTGCATATCCATTTGTTGAACAGCAAACTTCTGATTAATTCTTGAACGTTGCTCGTCATTTGCAGCAGCTTTAAGTTGCTTATTGTATTCTTCACGCAATTTAACTAACTCATCTTGGTATTTAACCATTGCTTTGGTGTATTCAACACTACGTTGACCTCCACCAATAGTAATATTATTTAAGTTAGCTTGACCCGTTGGTGTTGCGTAAGTAGCAAACTTAGTATTGATTTCACCTACATACCCTTTAGCATAATCTTTTGCAAGGTTAAGCATTTGAGCATATTTGTTTTGTTCAACTCTTAATTGAGCTGCAGCAACATTATTTTGTCTATCAACATTCTTCTTGGCAAAAGCGTCCATAGCACTATCTAATTGCTTTTCTAAATCAATACGTTGTTGCATTTGTCTTGATAAAGCAGATTGTTGTTCAAAATCAGTAACAGCTAGATTAGAACTCAATAAATCATCAAACGTTGTACCACTCAACAATCCATCTTGTAATTGTTGTACATTAGACTTCAAACGGTCAATATTGTTATTAATCGTATCAGTGAATGATGTTAGGTTTTCTGTATATTGGTCGATTTCTGCTTGTTTCATATTGTTTTGTAATTCCAATACGCTATCAGCAGTATCTAAGATGGTTTGTCTTAAATCATTTAAGCTATCTTCAATCTTTTCTGCTTGTTCTTTCTTTGAGAATGTCATAGCAGATAGTTTATTGAATTGACCTATTAATTTTTCTAAACCAGCTGATTGTTCATTGATTTCCTTTGCACTGAAACCTAACTTCATAGCGTAATCTTTTTCACTCAACGAGTCGATTACTCTATCTGCCAAGTTCTTGGAGTATTCAACTGAACGTTGTACCATTTCCAATTCACGTTGAGCCTTTTCAATAGCTTGTGACTCGATTTCTTCTTGGTAATCTTGGATATTCTTGTTTTGTTGCCAAATATCTGTATTCAATTCATCTATCTTCTTGGTTACATCAGATAGGTTTTGATATACATTTTGATAGGTACTTAACAACTCATCAACCTTACTTGCCTTATCACCTTTGAAATTCTTGGCGATGTCCAAGTTAGTAATTTGGTTACCATTCGTACGGAAACCATATCCACGTAATTTACCCATGACATCATTTAATTGGTTTTGATATGCCCCACGCATTTCATTTTGATATGCTAATTGTTTTCTATCTAAATCAATCTTTTGACGTGCGATATTAATCAATTTATTCATATCTTCGTCAGCTTGCGTTACAGCATTTTCCAATTTAGACGCTTGTTCATCTAATGGCAAACCTTTGTAGAGTTCCTTGCCCATGTATCTCCAGTATTCTTCATTTACCTTTGTATCATCAGCCTCGGAATAATCTCTAACACCCATATTAGCAGCAGTACCATTCATAGCACTTACTACATCTGGATTATCAGTTGCCACAGACATAGAACGGAATGGATTTGGGTTCACAGCGTAACTTGCGTCAACATTACCCAATATGCCGAATGAACTACTAATACCAACAGAAGGGTCTTTCTTTTTAACCGTAACTGTCTCAGATTTGCTAACATTAATAGAAACAGATTTAGTAGAAGGTATAGCATTAATAGCTGCTGCCACACCTTGTGCCTTTTGAATTGCTGCGTCAGCACCACTCAAACTAATCTTGGTCTTATGTGATTTTGGAATAGATTGAATTGCTGACTTAGCTGAATTAGCTTTTGGTGTTGCATTATCCGTTGCATTGATATTGGTTTGATGTGTTTTAGGTAATGCACTGATAGCTGCTTTTGCAGCATTAATCTTCGGTGTCGCATTATCTGTTGCACTGATAGTAATCTTAACTTTAATCCCTTTAGCTTTTGCCTTGATTGAATTAATCTTAGAACTTGCATGGTCTGTTGCTGTTATAGGGACTTTGACTTTTAGGCTCTTACCCTTGCTCTTGATTTTGTTAAATGTCGAGCTTGTTTTGTCTCGAGCTGTGATAGGAACTTTAACCTTTAAACTCTTGCCTTTAGACTTAATCTTATTCAAAGTTGATTTAGTCTTATCCTCTGCTTTGACTTGAACCTTGATTTTAGCCTTCTTGGCACTGGATTTAATCTTGTTTAAGGTTGATTTAGTTTTATCTTCTGCCTTGATAGGTACTTTAACAGCCTTTTGTTTACTGTTAGATTTGGCTTTACTTGATGAAGACTTGGAACTAGAACTAGCCTTACTGTTCTTCTTCTTGGCTGCCTGTGCCTCAATCTTAGCTTCTTCATTTAATTTCTTAGCTAAATTACGCTTTTCTTTAGCAGATAACTTACCGTCATTATTCTTATCGGCTGCGTTATACTTCTTGGCAAGCCTTGCCATTTCTTTCTGTCTAGCTTGGAGGTCACGCTTTTCTTTAGCTGTTAGTCTACTACCTTTTGAGTCGCTAAGTTTACGCTTTTTACCATTTTCATCTGAGTAATCTTTCTTCTTAGATTTATTGGATTTTGTAGACTTATTAGACTTAGTATCTTCTCTGTCTTCTTTTTTCTTATTCTTTTTATTTTCAGACTGTTTACCTTTGTTTTCAGCAGCAGCTTTTCTCTTGCCTAGTTCTTCATATTTCTTCTGTTCTGCTTTGCTTAGCTTACCATCACCGTTCTTGTCAGCTTTGTTAAAGTTCTTAACAGCTTTTTGATAATTGTCATAGGCTGCCTTATTATCTTTCTTTAATTGTGATAATTGTTTCTTGGTTAGAGCTGAATATTGCCCATTCTTCATGGCTTTGAGTGCCTTATTGGCAGCTTGCATGCTCTTCGTATTCTTTAATTCATCAGCTTCTACTGTTGGAATTATGCCAGGTGCAGTAATTTTGTCGTTTTTCTTATCGTTCTTACTACCCTTGCCACCTTTACTACCTTTTCCACCCTTGCCACGCTTGCTTTTACTACTTGAGCTAGAACTAGAGTCGTCATCATCGTCATCTTTGTTTTTATTGCTCTTGCCAGACTTATCTTTGCCTTTACCAGACTTGCCGCCTTTATTACCTTTACCGCTACCCTTTAGGTATTTGCTAATGGCGTCTATATCATCTTCGCCAAACTTATCTTTATTATCTTTCAACCAGTCTTTGAAGTTATCTTTACCACCAAGAGCAGATATAGCGTCTTTTAAAGCACTCTTATCTTTCTTGTTTTTAGCACTGAAACCATTCTTTAGACTTGATTTGAATGATTGAATAGCTTTTGCAGCAGCTTTTGTATCTTCACTTTCATAACCACTATCAGATAAAATGCTATTAGCAGCTGTTTCACCCTTATCCAATACCATGTTAGCAAGTGATTGACGACCTTTCTTTGTGGCATTTTTACCAGCTAAAGTTTTAGCACCATTACCTATTGAGGCAGCTGTTAAGGCTTGTACAGTGCCAGTAGCTTTACCACTTTCTAAATCACTCAATAGGTCTTCAACTGACTTATAAGCAGAACCACTTGCGTCAGTCATATACTTACCTTTTATGTTAGAAAGTTTTTGAATGGCAGATATATCGAAGTTACCGTATTTATCAGTCTTAAAACCATAACCACTTAATCCCTTGTCAATTTTACCATTCTTGCCCATAAAGTTATTGGACAAGTCAGCAACCTTAGCTGTATCAAGCAATCCTGTAGTTTCGTCTGTTAAATCTTTGGCAAACGAATCGTTCTTTGAGCCATACATACTGCTCAAAATCTTTTGTTGTTCCGCCATTGCCTTGTTCCAATTCTTGCCATAAGCATTCTCATACTTAGCAGAAAGATTAAGCATTGACTTACCAACTTCACCATTCTTACCCATTTCAGTAATATAACTGGATGGGCTCTTCTTATATGCGTTAATAGCTGACTTAACTTGCTTGTCTGATAAACCAGCAGCAGATAGAATGTTCTTTAATTGTTTTTCAGATTGTTTGTTATTTTTTTGACTGTTCTTTACAGCTTGACTTGCTAAATCAGCTTCATTTCCAGACCAATCACTAGCATTTCGTGAAATACCTTCCAGCCCTTCTACACCACTGTTAACTAATGCTTTTTGTTGTGCTTTGGTTAAATTACGACCATTCTTTATGTTATTCAAGGCACGTTGTAATATCTGTTCATTTCTATTGCCTTTAAACACCTTGCTTGCTTGTGCCACTTCTGCGTCTTTTAATTGAGCAGTAGTCATTCTTTGATAGTCAGACTTGGTGAAATTACCTTGATTAATGTAATCTCCCATACTTTCTAGTTGGGAGCGAACCTTAGCACGCTCTTGCGAAACAGTTCCGTTATAATCTCTACCCTCTTTACTATCCCAGAATTGCTTAGCCCAATATCCGTTCTTTAGATAAGAAGCGTCAGACTTGTTTTTAATATCCCCTTCTTTATCGGCATATTTTTCTTCTATACCCTTTTTTTCATCTGGGGCAATATTTTTTCCTTCTGAATTAAGAACTACCGCTGGAACTTTAGATAGCTCGTCTTTCTTTTGTTTGTTTAGCTTAGCCAACTCGCTATCTTTAGCTTTTTTACCGACACCGCTACCCTTTATTGCGTCATCTTTTGCGTTGTTAGCCTTATCTATTGCTTTTAATTCATCACTTATCTTGTCAGTAACTTTTCCAATAGAACTAAAATCTAATTCACGCAATCTACGTTGCAACTCATCTAATTGCTCATTAGCCATTTGAATGTTGTTTGTGTCAATTCGTAGACTAATGCCATTAGCTTTTGCTAAAGCGTTGTAATCACTCTTAATCTTTTCAAATGACTCTTTATCGAACTTATTGTTGCCATCTTTTCCAGCTTTGCTAACTTCATCTTGAATATCCTTGAAACTCTTTAATGTTTCAACAGCCTTGCCATTAACTAAACGGTTCTTATCGACTTGATTGCTTGCCTTTTGGAATGAAGATACGCTATCGTTGATACTCCTGTTAAAGCTATCTTGTGCAGCTTTAGCTGGTGCGATTGCTTTTTGAATTTTCTCAAATGGTTTTGCACCAGTTAATTCTAATAAACCTAAAGATAAACCAACTACATCAAGAATTGTACCTATTGGCCCAAGTGCGGTTAACGCTAACCCAGCAAAACTACCAACTTTACCCAATACTCTACCAAACTTAGTTCCTTCACGAGCCGCATTTGAAGTAGTAGCTACAAAACTTTCTGTTTCTTGTGCGGTTTTCTTGATAGCTTTTCCTTCGTTTTCTACTTCTTGAGTATCTACAACTTTAACCTTTTGTTTCTTAGGCTTTTCTTTTTTGCCAGATGTATAGCCACTTCCAACATAACCGTTTCTATCAAGAACATCGTCTAGTTCATCACGAACCTTTTGTTTGCGATAAGTTTCTTCCTGTTTCTTACGTCTTGTAGAATAATCGTCTTTAATACCACGAAATTCATGCCAACGTGCTTGGACTTCTTTACCGTAACCAGATATACCTTCGCCATTCATCATAGCGATTAGACCGTCCCACTTACTTGCGGTTAATTCTCTAGCAGATAAAGCTAAACCAGAAATCGCCTTGTGTAATGTACCAATACCAACTGCTGCAGCTGTAAACATAGCTGTGTTTCTGAATATTTTATTATTAGCAAAGCTATCCAATGTATTTAACAAGCCAGTAGCACCATCAATAATATTATTAGTACCTTTTCTTCCACCAAATATATCATTGATTAAGCTACCCCATGAGTTCTTTAATGTAGCTAAATGAGCTTGTACAGATTGTTGTTGTTTCTCAAATTCTTGGAAAGCAGAACCGTGGTCTTTATCAACCAGACCTACTTGTCCTTGTGACTCACGCATAGCCTTTTGTACTGTCTTCCAGTTTTCTAACATACCAGTGAATTGGTTAGAATGTTCCTTACCAGCAGCGTATAAAGCAGCGTCAGATTTTTGTTGTTTACTTAACTTGCCCCATACTTTAGATAAATCATTCATAATTTGATATGTGGACTTCATCTTTCCATCAGATGTCTTCAAATCAACACCTAAACCGTGGAAGAACTCCGAACGTTTCTTGTCCGTTGCGGTTACCCCAGAACTCATCTTAGAGAAATTAAGTGAGATTGCCTTGATGGAACGTCCAACAACATCACCACCAGCACGAGTGGCAGTTTGAGCACCAGTAATCATACCAGTCAACTGACTAAATGTAGTACCTGTACTTGCTACAACAGAACTAGCCTTAGAATATGCTTGACCCAAATCTTCCATTTCAATAGCATTCTTGTTAGAAACTTGGTTCATACTATTGATAACATCTTTAGATTTAAGCCCTTCTTTTCTAAATGAGTTCAATGGAACAGCCATGTACTTAACCATGTCATTAACATCTACGTTACCAACGAAAGAACCCATAACAGAGTCTTTAGCTAAACTAATAGATTGTTTTAATGATTTACCAGTGGTTATCCATTGTTCAACAGCGTCAGCATATTCTGGTGCTGTTTTACCCACCGCAGAAGCGTTTTTGTAGATTGATTTACTAAATGCTTCTATCTCTTTTTGTGGTGCATTAGCAACCTTAGTAACACGAGTAATAGCAGCGTCAACTTCACTAATACCTTGAACAGCACTAGCAACAGCATAAGCACCTTGTTGTGCCATGTTGTAAACGTCCATTGTCGCATTAAACCCAACTCGTGTTCTACGTTGTCTTCTAGCCTGTCTACCAGTTACACCTACTTGTTCTGATAAAGCACTAACACGTCTTTCGTGAGCAGCACTTGTCCACCCTTCGTCCTTAATTCTTTGTCTAAGGTTGGCTTCTTTATTTCTTTCATCTTCAATATTGCGTCTAGCTTGACGTTTAGCTTGTGAGTTTTCAGCGTTAGCTAATTGCTTGTATAAAGATACTTGACGTTTTAAACTTCCCTCAAGTTCCTTATATGCCTCTTCTCTACCACGTATGCCAGCTGCAATAGTACCTTCTGCCCTAGCTGATTGAATTTCAGAACTGTTACCATGTTGTCTACGACCCATTTCTTTAACTAGGTCTGGGTTGTATTCTTTAACCTTTTTAGCTAGTTCATTATATTCTTCTTGCTTATGTCCGATTTCACGTTCGAGAGCAGCTTTTCTATCTTCTTCACGAACTGTCTGTTGACTTTCTTTTTCTAGTTGGTCTAATTTAACTCTTTCCTGTTTGAGCTTAATCAGCCTTTCACCAGACTTGATTAACTCCTTCTCGGCTCTTGCACGCTCTTTTGTAAACTGTGTTTGGGCTTCTAATTGAGCTTTTTGTATAGCATTATTTTCTGTAACGAGTTTTTGAGAAGCACTTATCTTTTGATACTCTTGTGCTTGAGCCTTTAACGCAGCATATTTTTCATTCAAAGCATTTAACGCTTGCTTTTCTTCCCCAGTTGGTTTATTAGGGTTCTTGAATGTACTTTGCAGTGCTTGCTTCTCTAAACGTTCTCTACTGGCGATGATTTTCTCTATCGCATTGTTATATTCTTGAGCTTGCTTTTGAAAATCGCCTAATTTAAGAGCGTCCTTATCGCTTAATGAACGACCTGTTGACTCTAACGCTTTCTTTTTAGCTTCTAAGGCTGTAATTTCCTTATTAGCTTTACGAGCGGCAGTAACCAATGTTGATAGGTCATCACCAGTTTTACTAATCCCACTCATACCAGACAACTTCATCTTAGTTGCACTGGCACTAGCTTTTTGTATCTTCTCTAATTGTCTTGATACAACAGCTAAATCACTAAGCACATCTTTATCAACATCAAAGTTAATCTTGATAGGGTCTTTAGCAGCGTTTCTAAATTCCCTCATATCATTCTTGATGTTATTCAGTTGGTTAGATATACCTTTTGTGTTTATCTTTGGGGTAATCTTAAAATTACCATTCAAAGCCGACCTTAACTTGCTCTTAAAGTGATTTACATCTGGGTCTACTCTTACTGTGCCTAGATTTAAATTCTTTAAGCTCGTTTCGTCAAAGTCTAACTTGACTTTTATGTTTAAGTTTTGCCTAGCCAATCATTTCAATACCACCTTATTATTTTATTTGTAAACGCTTACATATTGGTGCTATGTAAAAGCCCATATTGTTGGGCTTATAATTAATTAATCTACTCTTGTTGCTGTAATTGTTGTCACAGTATTCTTATGTTTACTTTTTGAAGTATACCCATTTCGTGTCACTTTGTATTTCTTAAAACGTGTAGCTTCAAAACCTTTTATCCACTTCTTGCTCTTTTTATCGTATATTTTTGACATATCTAGCTTATTTATGGTTACGAAGATTTCTGGGTCGTCAATATCGTCATAGTCACCATCGTTATCGTAATCCATTTCATAAATATTTCCATATTCATCATATTTATTACTATTAATGTTATATATATCACTTAAAGACATTGCCTTATTTAATATACTTGCTTCTTTACCTTTTTCATCCAAAACTGTGAATTTATACAATTTGTTTTTGTGTATTATGTAAGAACTATATTCTTTGGACACCGTAGTTGTTCCTTTTTTCTTATCTACACTCTTTATTGTCACTTTATACACATGTCCGTCAACAGCTTTGGCAAAAGCATTTTTGTTATACCACTTATATCCACCGAAACCTAATAGCAATACTACAACAGCAACAATTCCGTATAACCATTTTTTATTCTTCAAGAGAGAAGTTTTGTTTTGTACATTATCATGGAATGACTTTGGTTTTTCTGTCATTTTCTTATCTTTAACCGCTGTTATTTCATTACCACATTTATAACAGAAAGTTGCGTCCTCTGGATTCTTTGCTCCACACTTAGTACAAAACATACCTATCTCCCCTTGTATATGTATTATATACACCGTTTACGGTGCATACTTATTATTCATTGGCTAGTTCTTCTTCTATACTATCTAAGGTAGCTGTTTCATCTTCCTTTTCTGTATAGAACCTAACAGTGGTATCAATACTTTCATGATGTGCCAAACTAGCAGCCTTTTTAATATTCTTCTTACCTATGATATTTAATCTACTCTTACGTATACTATGTGGTCTGAAATCACCTATACCAATGATTTCCCCAATCTTACGAATACGCAATGTAAGTGATTGTTTGCTCATTCTAGTCCATTCACCATTCTTACGGGCAAAGAATAGAGCGTCACAATCAATACCATTTTCTTCTCGCCATTGTAAATATTCACGTAATCTTTCTTGCGTAGCTTTTAAGAATGGAACATTCACAATCTTACTACGTTTTTCACGAATATTAGTAAATTGACGTTTATCTAAATCAAGATTAGATAAGGATAATTGATGAATTGCCCCAATACGAGCTGCACTATCATATGCAATTCGCCATAAGATTTCATCTTGCCAATCATAACGGTTAAGACTATCTTTTGGTTTAGACAATTCTTCTGTTATCTTATCTATTTGTTCTTGAGTTAAGAAGTGTACTGCTATTTTCTTTTCTTCTTGAGCATTTTGTATACGTTCAAGTCTACCAGCAAAAGGATGAGCCTTGATTAATCTACGTTTAGTAGCCCAATGATAGAAACTAGAAACAGCACTCAACTTAGTATTGATTACTTTTTTACCGTTCCCACATTCATCTTGTAGGAATAACATGAAAGACTCCATAATGTCTAACATGTCTTCTTCTAGTACCTCCTCGTCTAATAGGTAAAAGTTATCCCAACGTTCCATGATATAACACATAAAGATGTTCATATATGATTGATACACCTTATATGTTGTATCTTTTACATCAGTATTCTTTACCTTTCGGCTACGGAGATACTTGTTATAAATTTTAATATTATCTGGATTTACCTTATCCATACGAGCCTTTGTAGCGTATCTTTTAATGACACGTTGCTCGTTGCTTTGGTATTTTAATCCTTCTTTATGTTTTATCGAAATTATCTCCCTTATAGCTTGATAATTTCCTCCTTTAAGAATAAAAACGCAATTTTTGTTATTTGTGTGGTTAGTGAAATTGTACTGATTTACAATACTTGTCAAAGTCGCTAATATCACCTATTACTTCATACTCCCCATTATCAGCTTGCTGTTTAGCCTCTAATGCCTCTGGTGTATTTAAATATTCCTCCATCATTCACTACCCCTCACGCACCCATTCATCAAATTCTGGGTGTTTCTTTGGGTCATAATGCCCATTCTCGTCAAACTCAATATGTTCAACTGGAATATTAGCTGTAAGCTTCTCCCATTCCTCTAACGTAATATCTTTTTTAACTTCATCATCAAGAAAAGACATGCCAATCACTCCTTGAAAAGTTGCCTACCTATTACTTCAACTCACCTTGAAACAACTCTTTATGTGTCCCAATTCTTATCAATCTTATGACTGGGTTTGTCTTATGTGGCTTGTACACTACTAATACATCAACCTTGCCATTTGACAGATGGTACTCATAATTTCCATTGTAATTACCACCACGATTATTTAAAGTATGCGGTGTGCTAATTTCATCTACAATACCGAACATTTTTAATTCTTCAAACGTCCCATGTAAATCTGGAATGAGTTCTGGATGTTCCCTTTTTAATTTTTGATAATCTTTTTTGAACTGTAGCTCGGGCAACAATCTATATTGATAATTATTCTTCATCGAGCCACTCCATCATATCGTCAACATTATCAAAACTAGGTGTATCTTCTGGTATCAATCCCAAATCTTTAGCTTCGGCTGTGATTAAAGCACGTCTTGTCGTTTCATTTGGAATATAACTACCAGAAGTTGACAACTCAAAAGGCACTCTCTTTTTCAAAACTAATTGTTTGGCTGCCATTGTGAAATAGGCATTAATGTTTATACCTAAAACATCTAGGTCACGAGTTAATTCATCTTTCAACTCTTTATCTAATCTAATAGTTGTTGTAACTGTTTCAGCCATAATATCACCTCATTTATATATCAAATATAATACTTCTGACATACAAAATCAAGGAATTTGCTTTCTAAAATTCAAATTTTATGAACATCAGCCAGTTGATACTTCAAACCCAGCCGCAGCCAACTCTTGAGCCAACAACTCAATCAGAATGACTTGATATTGGTCGAAAGCAGTGTCCATGAATTTTCTACCTTCATGCGGAACAATACCGCCACCACCATCATTCAATACACCAGGTAATTCGTGTCTAAAATCTTGCCCAGAAACACCCATATGTGCACCAAATTTATGATTAACAGCGTCATATGGCATGGCAGATAACGCACCACCATCAATGTAGATAACCAAAACGTCCCCACTTACACGAAACTTTACTGTATTAATCATTTCACCAGTAGTAACATAAGAACTCGTGGTGACATGTGCTGGAAATTCATACTCCAGAATATTCTTCATGATATTTACAGCTGTTTCCCTTATGGTAGTAGCCAAAGCCTTACGACTAATAGACTTGACTTTACCCATATAGTCAGGTATCTCAACGTTAGCTCTTGCCTCTAACATTACCATATTATATCATTCCTTTTATTCAGCTTCACCGTTTAGTTCAGAATAGTTCGCTTGGAATTTACTCTTGATACGGTCTTCGTAAGAAATAGAAGGTTCATCTACCACAACAGCGTCAGCTGGTTCTACTGGTTCAGTTGGTTTAACATCAGATGTATCATCATCTTCATTTACAATCTCTTCAACAGCTTGGTCTTCTTCCAATTCCTTAGCCACTTCTGCTTTAGTCATTTCATCTTCAATATATTCATTTTGCTTTGCATTAACTAATCGCATTGTTTCTTGTGCCACTTCTGCTGCAGCTTCACGACCATCTTCTGTCTTACTCATACGTTCAATTAATGAGCCAGATACTTGGTCTTTCATTTCATCTACCAACACTTCAATATCATCATTCTTGATACCATTAACCGTTTGTAGAATTAACATCTTGTAAACGTCAGATACAATACCTTCTAAGACATGTGTTACTGTGAGTAATGCAAGTGTAGGATTGTCAGCAATATCTCTAACTTCATCATCAGACATTTCTGGGTCAATCTCAATATCAGTTAACATAGGAATTAACTCACGCATAACTGTGTAGCCAGCAATTTCTAATTCCATTTCGTTGTCTTCGTTATATCTTGCAATTTCATCTTGTAACTCAATAATCTTTTTAATATCATCTTTTGTTGGTTCGTAAATTGTAATTTGTCCTGTTGGAGTATCTACAACACGATAAACCACTCGTTTCTTTGGGTCATTCTTTAAACTTTGAAGTTTAACCAATAAACTTTATCCTTGCTATATAAAATGTGGAATAATGTAGAATAATACGTAACTCTTTCTACATTACCAGAAAGAAATATAGCTTTTCCTTTCCTAGATTTTATTTACTACCGTCAACACCAGTATTCCCATATCCTAACTAGAGGGTAATGACATTGACTAGCTCTGATAGCATAAGGGTGTAGCCCACCCCGTTATATTTTTATGCTACTAAATTTAATAAATTCATAACTGCATTTTCATCTCTATCCATAATCGCACCACATTCATAACAGATATATTCGTTATGTTTTGTTCCATGTTTACGATTACCATCAAGACTAACTTTATCTTCACCAGTCTTGATATATCCGCATTCAGAACATCTTTGTGTACTTGGATAATATTGGTCTGCTAAGACTATTTCCTTACCATACCAATCAGCTTTATAACTCAATACTTGTCTAAAATAGCCAAATAATGACCTTTGTAAGCCTTTAGAAGTAACGTGTGTCATCTGCATTTTCTTCACATCTAAATCTTCAATGACAACCTTGTCGTAATCACTTACTAATTTAGCCGTAAATTTATGCACAATATCATGTTGGATATTAGCTACTTTACGATAATCACGTTGCAACTTGGCTCTCGTTTTAACGTAATTATTCGACTTAGTTGCCTTCTTTCCATTAACAACACGTTTTCTAGCTAACTGACGTTGGTAGTGCTTGATACGTTTATAGAGTTTCTTTAGATGATTAGGTAGAGTATTAACTTTACCTTCTGTGTAATTGAAATGACCGACATTAATATCAACCGCTGTTTTCTTGCCAGTCTTATCTTTCTTAGCTATTTCAACTTCAAAAGGTAGACTAGCCCAATACTTACCGTTTTCACGATAGATTGACACAACTTTTAAATCACCATCTAAACTCTTAGCACCTTTGAACTTAATGTCGTACCAAGTTTTAATTCTGTGTGGTTTGTCAAGCCTTAGCTTACCATTGACAATTTTGGCTCTATCAGTTTTAAACCCTTGTCTAGGAGCTTTTTTAGATTTGAATTTTGGTTTACCCCAGTCTGGTAATGCTTTATTAAAAAAGTTATCCCACGCCTTTCCTAAGTCTTCAATAGCTTGGTATAAACATCTGGAAGATAACTGATATTGCCAATCTTCTTTATTATCTGTCATTTCTTTACGAACCTTGTACATAGTTGGTCTTAACTTTTTGTCATCTAAAACTAATGAACTGTCATACATATCGTTCCATAAAGCTAAACCTTGATTCCAACAATATCTACGATAATCAAATAGGTCATCAAGAACTTTCTTCATCGTTTGATTTGGATAAAGTCTTACCTTCTGCGTTCTAATCATATATATCACCTACCTTTACTTCACTAAATTGATATAATAAATTTATATTATATATTATACTAACTTTAGAGAAGTAAGTCAATATATATTCACGTAAAAATGAAGATGTTTTATGGTTTTTGAATTTATCAACTTTGAGCCTACTCCACATTTTTACCCTTTCTAGTAGACCTTTTATGCTATATTTTTAGTTATCCCACCTTATTAATTATTATTTTAACTTAATTATTATATCATATTATTATTAATATGTCAATATATTTTAACAAAATATTTCATTTAATTATGTACAAAAAGCAAGGTAAAACCTTACTTGTTCAATGTTTATTCCTTGTTGTTCCTATCATTATCTAACTTTTCTTTTAACTCATTATTAGATTTATCTTCTAATTGAGCTAGATATTTAACTAATGATTTAGGTATAGTTACACCTAACTTACCAGCATTTTCTACAATAGAAATACCTTCGTTTGCTAGTAATGTCATTAATACTGGGAGTCTGGTTATATCAGCTCCACCAAAGACTACCATATCAAGACCATGAGCTACGATAATCACGCACCACATACCAGCCTTTTTAAAGATACCTTTTGTAAATATCTTGGACTCTATTTCACCATTATTAGTGGCATTCGCAAGCCCCGTAAACAAATCAATTAGATTAAACACAAGGAAAAACACTGTTGCTGGGGTAAATCCTCCGATTAAAAAGCTAACTGCTCCCATTATCATGCCGACATATCCCCCAATATCATATACCATGAGTTTTCCTTTCATAGTACTTCAACTACTTTCCAGCTGTTTCTTCCACACCAGATGTTGTAGCTTTTGCTTCTTCTGCAATTTCAGCAGCTACTCGGTCTTCATGTTCAAAAACATAATCTTGGAACTCATTCATATCTTTACGTACTTGAGTACGGTTCTTATTATATAAAGCCAAGTCTTGCACTGATTGGTTAATATAATTTTGTGTTGGGTCTGTTGAAACCTTAGCTGTCAATCTAACTGCTACTTGTCCATCTATCATTGCTTGACCTGTTAATGTAATTTCCTTTTGTCTTTCTAACATTAGTCGTCACCCTTCTTTTCTTGTAATTGTTGTTTTAATGTTCCATTTTCTTGTTGTAACTTATCAATTTTCACTTGCAAGATTGCATTATCTAACAACATTGCCTTTTGATTTTCTAATAGCTTTTGTACTACTTCGTCATAGTTTACTTGAACTTGATTATCCATTATTCTCTACACTCTCTTTCTCTGCACCAAAATAATTAACTAAACTAGGGTCAACCCCGTTTTCTACGCATAAATTCTTTTGTTCTTTAATAGCTTCTGCCATAAACTCTTTTTGCTTTTCTTTAATAAGTTCATCTATATCATCATCAATTATCACAGTCCCATCATCAGCATAGCCTTTTATGTTACCAGTCCCCATTGTCTGAATAATAGGGGTAGAACCATCTCCTTCGAGATAAGTAGTCATTTGAGCGACTAATCTTCCGTCAATAGTTCTCACTTCTTGTGTCATCATTGTCATTTTATTCATTACATGCCCTCCAATCTAATGCCCTAATAAATTCCATCGCTTTCCTCCACCAGATAATATCACATTTCCATCACCGCCGAACGCAATACATCCAAGCCATTTGCCAGGACCGTCATATCTCATAACCGCTGGTATTTTTCCAGTCCAATCACTCCAGTTAGTCCATGTAACTGCTATACCACCCTCTATTCCAAATGGCATAAACGTTGTATTCCCTATTAAATTATTGCCGTGTCTAGGATTAGGTTTGCCGTTGTCAGAAAAAATCTTCATATCATAAACATCGTCATCATATGTTAAGAAGACGTACCCAGCATTCATCTTTCTTTTCTTCATCAACTTATCATCTTTGTGATACTCGCCTATGGCAATATAGTCGCCACCGTAAATTTCCTTCGTTTTGTCTTGTTTGTCGCCACCGTATGCTTTAAATGGCATTAGTCCTATTTCTATGCCAGAATTTATACGTTCTGGCAAATCGCCATCTACTCTATTAGCATACCCAGGACCAACATAACCTTGAATTTCATTGTAGTATTCCAAAGTGTTAGCATTCCCAAACTGTGCTTCTGTAATTCCTAACCCTTTATCATCTATTACCGTTCTCCAGCTAAGCGGGTTATAATTACTGTAATAGGGACTTATTAGCTCCATTTTATCAGTGCCCAAATTCAGTTGTGCACCATTATAGGTTTCCATATTCAGTCCTTGGGCATTTAATTTCAGTTTAGCTCCATTAGTAGCTTTCATTACTATTTCTTTAGCTTCTAACTCACCATTTATCGTAGTGTTACCATTTATGGTTACCCCACCAGATGTAATTGCAACTTCCGTATTTTTAACCCTAGTTGTTAAATCTCCGATTTTAGAATTAGCACTATTAACATCAGCTTTTGTAGCTCCACCAGCTTCTTGCACTCTTAACAAGAACTTACTGTTATCTTGTAAGAACTCGGTACGACTATTTAGTGGATTGATTTTATTATCGATATCTGTTTTGGTATAAACTGTATTAAACTTGTTAGCATTGGCTGTGATTTGACCTTGTAAAATTCCTATTTTATCTGTATTGCTATTAGTCTTGTCAGCAACTTGATTAAGTTGTAATTGTGTACTAGGAACGTAAGCCCCAACTTGACTATCTTTAACCAACATAGGTTGTGAAAATTGCCAGTTTGACGAACCACGAATAATAAGATGTAAAATCATATAATTTGCTCCGTCTGGCACTGTTACATTCTCAACCTTTAGCGTTCTATAATATGGATAATTAATATCTTTGGCAGCAACCGATGTTTCTTTATACCCCATTCTGCTTGAAGATAAATCTTTATAGAACGAAATTGTGCATATTGCATAACCATCTCTTGGTACGTCACTACCACCAGTTACCCACGTTACAACACTAGCACTAACAACTTCTCCAGGTTGTACTTTTACATATTTATCTTTTCTATGTTCTATCCAGTAATAGTCGTTTAAGCTACCTCTAGTTGAGGCAAAAACAGCATTTGAACCTTTGTAACTACTCCATCTATCGTTCTTGCTGTATGCTACATTTCTTGTTGATTGAATACCGTCCATATTGTGTGGGTCAGTACCTGTATACGTAAACTCACTATTGTAATAGAGATTTGTTTGACCCATGTTATTTAAATTGTTCTTCACACCAGATATATCATTTAGTACAAGGTTTTGATAAGATGTGAGTTTTAAACTCAACTCCTGAGCACTATTAGTCATTTCCTGTCTGTATTGTCCAATGTTTGTTGTATTAGTTCTTACAGTACTTTCCAAGTCACCAATTCTAGTAGTCATTGTTTCACTTAACTCGATTGCATTATCGTCAGCTCTAGTAATGCTTATATCAGTAAAATATATCTTTTCATTATCATTTGTTGTCTTTTCTACTTGCAACCATGGTTGTGCAATATTATAACCGTTAGGTATTGTGACTGTATTCTTTACCTTAATCCATCTGTTTTGGTTGTCTTTAGGTACTGTTGCACCCAACCAAGTTTTATTGTCATTATTGCTATTACGTACATATAACCCAACTTTACCTTGATATTTTTGACTTGTATAAACCCAAGCAGAAATATAATACTTAGTACCACTCACAACAGGGAATATATTATTAGCCTCCAATGCGTCACGAGTACCAGAGGCAAGGCAATAGTTAGAACTCATTTCATCTGGCTTTGGAGTAGTAGTAGCACGATAAAAGTCAGTTCCATACACACTTGCAACATACCAACCACCTAAATCAGTACCATCATCAAAACTAGACTTAATAACCATATTATTTCCACGTTTTGTTAAAGCACTAATCTTTTCTTGTGTACCATTGGCTAATTCAGTAATCTTATGTTCATACTTCCCGATTTCGCCAGTACTATCGTTGTATTGTATCTGACTAATCATACGCTCAAACTTAGTATCAGTTTGCGTAGCCTTAGTAGTAGCTGTGCTAATTCCTTCTTGTAAATCCTCTGGAGCTGGCGACCAATCTGTTGCGATTGTCCCTTTTTCCAGCTTAACATCACCTAACATGCTAGTTCCGTCACTATATCCAGCTAACATTCCGTTGTTATCTATGCGAATAAATACCTGTGTTGCTGGACTCCCACTTGAATTGGGACTTGTATGAAACTTATACACCTTTCTTTCGGCATGATATGGATTGTATTTAAATCTACCATCAACAATAAAATAAGTATTACTACCGTCTTTATATTTGATGTTATAGTACACATCACCGCTAGATACACCACTAGCACCGAATACTACCATGCTCAGTGTATAATCAGTATCTGGCTCTATATCAATATATTCTGTCTGTATTGTCATTTCTTGGTTGGTATTAGTATTAGATAAGAAGAACATCTTAGTAGTGTTGTTCCTAAAGAATGAATGTGTAGCGTACCAGACTTTACCTATATTATTGGTTGTCCAATGTTCTAAACTGCTAGGGTCATGAGCTGAGTTTCGGACTAAGTTCGTTCCACCGACATTCAAGTTATCCAATCTATTACTTACACTTTTAACTTCACTACTTACACCCTTGATACCTTCATTAATTTGTGTTGTAACCTTAGAGAACTCACCAGTGCTTGCATTATATCCAGTTTTTTGAGTTAATCTTTCAAATCCATCTTTAGTTTGTATTGCAACTGTTTTGACCGACTCAATGCTTGCGTCTGTGTCATTTGGATTGGGACTCCAATCTGTTGCGATTGTCCCTTTTTCCAGCTTAACATCACCTAACATGCTAGTTCCGTCACTATATCCAGCTAACATTCCGTTGTTATCTATGCGAATAAATACCTGTGTTG
>ERZ1643246.514-NODE-514-length-49574-cov-9.343262_pt1 | contig 49574 bp, 44 predicted proteins | sample MGYA00579265_ERZ1643246 | MGnify/ENA primary metagenome ERZ1643246 (study PRJEB29033, sample SAMEA4952261) | chicken gut metagenome | biome: Broiler Chicken; feature: Gastrointestinal Tract; material: Caecum | place: Ireland | collected 2018 | study: Broiler... | reverse complement strand
ACGAAGCTTCCGATCTGGTATACGCTTAAGCATACCAGGTATGCAAATACGTTCTGGAAGAGAATCGCAAACCAGAACCATTTTCTGGACTGCATCTGCTGTGCCATTGTTGCGATTGCTGCAAGACATGGGGAATCCAACAGGTTGAACAGCAGGAAGGAGAATGCTGCGATGGCTGTCGGGAACCATGCCGTAACGCCCTGTGCAACGTTTACCGCATCTTCTGTGTCTCCAGCTACATTTGCGAGTACTCCCATCGTGGATACGATCGCTTCCTTTGCCGTGAATCCGGACAGGGATGCTGCCACCGGCTGCCATTCCCCAAAGCCGAGTGGAGCAAATATCGGAGCAATGATGCCGCCGATTGCCGCGAGAAGACTGTTGTTGCTGTCTTCCACCATTCCGAATCCTCCGTCCGCAAATCCGAATCCTCCCAGGAACCACATTACTACACAGGCAAGGAACAGAATCGTTCCGGCTTTGATGATAAATCCTTTCAGTCTTTCCCATACATGCATCAATACTGTCTTTGCAGATGGAATGTGGTACTGTGGCAGCTCCATGACGAATGGAGCCGGTTTTCCGGAAAATGGTTTTGTTTTCTTTAAAATGATGGCTGATACAAGAACCGCAAGGATGCCGATAAAGTACATCAGCGGAGCTACAATGCCGCCTGCCACATAGCTTCCTGTTGCGTAGCTTGCCATAACACCGCCCATCAGAGCAATAACCGGAAGCTTTGCTCCGCATGGGATAAAGGTTGCCGTCATAATCGTAAGACGTCTGTCATTGTCCTGCTCGATGGTCTTGGATGCCATGATACCAGGGATCCCGCATCCAGAGGAAATCAGGAGCGGAATAAAGCTCTTTCCTGAAAGTCCGAAGTGACGGAAAATCCGGTCCATCACGAACGCGATACGAACCATGTATCCGCAGTCTTCAAGGAGAGACAGGAACAGGAAGAGAATCGCCATCTGCGGCACGAATCCAAGTACTGCGCCGACGCCGCCGATGATGCCGTCTACAACGAGTCCTGTCACAAGGTCTCCTGCGCCGATTGCGCCAAGCCCTGAGGAAACTGCGTCCTGAATTGCTACAACAAAGACATCGTTTGTCCAGTCTGTCACAAATGTTCCAATGGTCGTAACGGAAATATAATATACAACAGCCATTACAACAAGGAAAATCGGAATCCCAAGGATACGGTTGGTCACAATCCGGTCAATCTTGTCTGATACCGTCAGTTTTCCTTTTGCTTTTTTCACTGTAGACGCCACAAGTTTTTGTATGTAATTGTAACGGCCGTCTGTGATGATGCTTTCCATATCGTCATCGTGTGCTTGCTCCAGCTCTTTCGAAGCCGTATCCGCCTGGTTTAAGGCAGCATGCGGGAATTTCCTGCTTTCCTTTACTTTGCTGTCACGCTCTAAAAGCTTCACCGCGTACCATCTTTTCTTATTATCGCTGATCGAATCCGGCAGCATGCTCTGGACATCGGAAACTGCCTTTTCAATGTCTTCATTAAATATTTCTCCCGGCAGCTTATACTCCCTTTTCTTTGCGACTTTTACCGCCTCATCGATCACCTCCGTTAATCCGGTCCCTTTCAGGGCGGATGTCTCAATAATCGGACAACCGATCAGCATACTGAGTCTCTTTACATCGATTTTGATATTGTTCTTTTCCAGAAGATCACTCATGTTCAGCGCAATTACAACCGGAATGCCCGTTTCAATCAGCTGAGTGGTCAGGTAAAGATTTCGTTCAATATTCGTAGCATCTACCAGGTCCACGATCACATCCGGATCCTCATTCAGAAGATAATCCCGGCTGACAACCTCCTCCAATGTATATGGGGAAAGGGAATAAATACCCGGAAGGTCTGTTACGATGACTTCCTCTTTTCCTTTTCTGCTTTTTACTTTTCCTTCTTTTTTCTCAACGGTAACACCCGGCCAGTTTCCCACATACTGGTTCGCTCCCGTCAAGGCATTGAACATCGTCGTCTTCCCACAGTTCGGGTTTCCGGCGAGTGCAATTTTTACTGCCATAAATCCTACCTCCTCAAGTTAGTTTTGTATAACTATCCTCCAAAAAAATATGTTAGTTTTATTTAACCTGCACGCACTCTGCATCGTTCTTTCTAACCGAGAGTTCGTATCCCCTCACCGTAATTTCCACTGGATCCCCAAGCGGTGCCACTTTTCTGATATAAATTTCGCTTCCCTTGGTAATCCCCATATCCATGATCCGGCGCTTGTATGCACCGTCTCCTTCAATTTTGGTCACTACTACCGTTGAGCCCACTGCTGCATCTCTTAATGTCATACTTCTTCTCCTTCCTATAGGTTAAAACAGCCGGTACATCTTTCCAGTTATACCATAATACGCCTGGCCATGTCTTCATTGATCGCGACTCTGGAATCCTTGATATTTACAATCAGGTTTCCATTCAGTTTGGAAATCACACTGACTTCTGCATTCTCGACAAAACCAAGTCCAGCAAGAAACCGCTTCGTCTCTTCCGCTCCGCCTACGCGTTTTATCATGGCCTTATCACCCTGCTGTAAAAAAATCAATGGCTGCATAGAATCCCCTCCGCTTATTGTTATTTTCTTCCCAACAAGAGTTAGTGTTTTCTAACTGTTATCAAGTTTACTACCACTAACTCGCTTTGTCAAGGCAGTGTTTATCCTTTTTTAATATTTTCTTTCTGTTCCCCGGATTCCAGGGTAAAAAAGAGGAAGGATTCCAATGAACCCTTCCCCTTTTCGTTAAGCTGCGGGATTTTCCGCTTTCTTCTTCCACAAATTCACTACAATGATTCCCGCGCATACCAGAAGCAGTGCCAGCAGGTTTTTCGCGGAAAAGGCCTGTCCCCCTTCTCCCAGCAGAATCGCTGACAGCAGTACTCCGATGACCGGATTGGTAAATCCGTAAATGGCCACTCTGGAAACCGGATTGTACTTCAGCAGAATTCCCCAGAGGGCATAAGCCATGGCAGATAAAAATCCAAGATAAAGCAGCAACAGCGAGGACTGTACCGTAAATCCGGAGAGCCTTCCACCCATCGCAAATCCGATGACAGAGAGGATTACGCCGCCCACAAGGAACTGATAGCCGCTTAACATCACCGGGTCATCCTTCTGAGAATATCTCTGAAGGTAGATGGATGAAATCGCATAGAACAGGGCAGCGATAAATACAAAGCCTTCTCCGTTAATATGCATCTGGGTTCCAATGCTTCCCCCTCCCAGATTGGCTACCACCACTCCGGCCAGTCCTACCACACATCCAACAAGCGTCGGCAGAGTCATTCTTTCCTGGCGGAATACGAAACAGGAGATCAGAATCGCCAGAAGGCTGTTCGTTCCCGTAATGATGGAGCCGGTTACGCCGCTTGCGTGTGCCAGACCAATATAAAAGAAGAGATACTGAATGACCGTCTGCATCATGCAGAGCTTCAAAATGTTTTTCACCGAACTTTTTTTTGGCAGCAGGATTCTTCTTTCCAGGATACTCTCAAAAACAATACTCAGCACACCCGCAAGGGTAAACCGTACTCCTGCAAATAAGATCTGTGTGCTGACATCATCCGAAGCGATATTCAACAGACGATATCCGATTTTAATGCACGGGAACGCACTTCCCCAGAGTGCGCAGCTGATGATCGCACCAATGGCAACCACCCATGCTTTCGTCAATATCCGTTCTTTTTTCATGTGTTTCTTTCCTCATTCCTACTATTTCTTTTTCTTCAGCATTTCCTGAACCTGCTTCAGAGCTTCCGCATATTTTCCGGATACAGCATTTGGATTCCGGTGCAGAAGCCTTGCGGAGTTTCTTGCGGAACGGTTCGTCAGCGAGCCGATATTTTTCCACTCCTGTTCGATCTGTGTTTTGATCTTCTGGAGCTCTTCCCTCTTCTCCAGGCCGTTTTCCATATGCTCATTGACAGTATCGATCAGTTCAACAAGCATTCTTCTCCGGTTTTCCCTCTGTCTCTCCATAATATTCTCCAAAAATTCTTTTCTGGAGAGTTTCCGTTCCTCCCGATGTACCTGATACCTGGACAGGCCGTCTTCCGCAAAAGCGGAAACAACTTCCAGCCGTTTCTGAAGTCTCCGGATTTTTTCGTTGCTCTCGCTTAACCGGATCAGCATGTCCCTCAAATCCATTGCCTCTCCAAAGGATACGGTGAAGTCCACCGCAAAGGCTGCGGAACATACGACTGCGGCCACCTCCGCTATTCTATCCGGAATTCTCAGCACGATCTCTTCAATAGGCACATGGATGACGCGTACCAGAAGGACGGAAAACACGCCCCATCCAAGCGATACCGGCAGACAGACATAGCCCTTCAGGTTCAGGGGCAGATGGCTGTAATCCCAGTACCTGACCCGGAACAGCCGTTCCATGCAGGCCCCGGTCACGTACTCCAGCATGGTTGCCCCTGCCATTCCCAAAAGAAATACCAGCACGATCTGCTCCCGGACTCGGATGGTGCACAACAGTACTATGATTGCCCCGCTTCCGTAGATCGGAAGCAGTGGTCCATGAAGAAATCCCCGGTTAATCCATTCCCGTTTTTTTATAGAAACATAGCAGCTTTCCCAGATCCAGCCGATCAGACAGTAAATAAAGAAAAACAGTACCCATTGAATAAATGTATAATGAAAGGTCAAAAGGATCTTCCTCCTTTACTTTTCTTCTACGCCATTTCTTGCACAGAGATCCTTCAGGCAGCAACGGTCACAATGGGGCCTGGTCCGGGCCGTACAGACCTCCCGTCCGTGGTAGACGAGTCGGTGGCAGAAGCTGTTGCCCTCTTCCGGCGGCACTACTTTCCAGAGTGCCATTTCCACCTTTTTCGGCTCCTTGATACCCTCCACGATCCCGATCCGGTTTACAATCCGGATGCAGTGTGTATCCGTCACAATGGCCGGCTTCCCGAACACATCGCCCATAATCAGGTTGGCACTTTTTCTGCCCACGCCCGGAAGCTTTAACAGTGCGTCAAAATCATCCGGCACTTTCCCGCCGTACTCGTCCCTGAGTATCTTCATACAGGCGCTGATATCCCGTGCTTTGCTCTTCCCCAGTCCACAGGGCCTCACGATTTCTTCAATCTTTTCCACAGGAGCATCCGCCACCGCATTCAGATCCGGATATCTGGCGTAGAGATCCTGCACCACCACGTTGACCCGCGCGTCCGTGCACTGGGCTGCCAGCCGGACGCTGATCAGAAGTTTCCACGCCTCATTGTAATCCAGCGTACAGTCCGCGTCCGGATATTCTTTCTTTAATCGTTCAATTACCTCTAATGTCAGTTCTTCTTTGGTCATGTTTCCACTCCATTTTATTCTTCTGTCGTTGAAAATAGAATCGAGATATGCTCCGGATTGTCATAATCCTTACCGTATCCGTCATCGTGATAATATTCGTAAGTCGCCATCTCATCCCGTACATATTTCAAATACTCCAGATGGTCAAAATCAATCTCCTGGGTACACTGCGCAGGCCCTGCCAGCGGAATCATCGTATCCGGGCGAAGGAAAAATACAACATCCGTCAGTGCCACATCGATATACTGATGTCCTGCCTGGCAAATCTCCGTCTGCATAGATCCGTCTTCTCTAAATCGTACCAGCTTCATCTCCTCCGGCAGATAGACATAACGTCCGGATGCATTCTGTTCATAGACTGGTGCCAGCATCAGCTCATTGCCAAGCAGCAGCTGATCCTCCACCTGAGCAGCATACTTATCGTCCGGATAATCAAAGGCCAGCGGGCGGAACATCATTTCGCCGCGGAGCGCCGCTTTCATATATTCACTGTAAAGATACGGGATAAGCCGGTATCTCAGTCCGATCACATGCCGGAATCCCGCTGTATTTCCAAACCGGTAGACTTCCTGCTCCCTTGTTCCGGCGGCGGAATGGTTCCGCATGAGCGGCGTGAAAATGCCAAACTCCAGCCAGCGCATCAGAAGTTCCTCCGTCGTGTCCGCTCCGAATCCGCCCAGATCCGCTCCTGTATAGAGGAAACCGCACATATTCAGAGACGGCATCATCTTGATGTTTAAAAGCAGGTGAGACCACCAGGACTTGTTGTCACCCTGCCAGATTCCGCCGTACCGGTGCATGCCGATATAGGAAGAACGGGAAAACATGAGAATTCTCTTGTCCGGTTCCAGACGTTCAAACGCTTCTCCTGCCGCCTTTGTCATATTGTATCCAAACAGGTTGTGCACCCGGTCATGGCGCACCCGGACACCGTCCATATCATGGTAAAATGCTTTATAGTCTTCCGGATTGTTGGAAAGACCTCCCACAAGTCCCTGGAATTCAAAGAAACTGTCCAGATCCAGATTTTTTCCTTTATAGGTGTCGATTTTTTCCATTACCGCCTTCAGGCTGTCCTCCGTATAAAAGATGGACGGCTCATTCATGTCGTTCCAGAAGCCCTCGATCCCCTGATCCAGAAGAAAACGGTACTGATCTCCAAACCAGTTCCGCGCCTCGGTATTGAGCATATCCGGGAATAAGGCTCTGCCCGGCCAGACTGCTGCCACAAACGGAGTCCCGTCTTCTTTTTTGCAGAAGTATCCTTTCTCGATTCCCTCTTCATATACCGGATATCCCTTTTCTTCCTTCACGCCGGCATCGATAATCGGTACCAGGTGAATGTTTTCCTTCTTCATTTCTTCTACAAAGTCCGGAAAATCCGGAAATGTTTCCTGATTGAGGGTAAAATCTTTGTACCGTTCCATATAATCGATATCCAGATATACGCTGTCCAGCGGAATCTGAAGATCCCGGTACGCTTTCACCACTTCCCGGACATCATCCTCACTCCGGTATCCCCAGCGGCTCTGTCCATATCCAAATGCCCACAGCGGCGGAATATAACTGCGTCCGATCATTTTCCGGAACTGCTTTACGATCTCTTTCACATCCATACCCGTGATCACATAGACATCCAGGTTCCAGTCCGATGCCTGGATCTTCAGTTCCTCCATCTTTGTATATCCGATATCAAAGCTCAGGATCCCCGGATAATCGATAAACACGCCGAATGTCTCAGCACCCTCCACCACAATGAAATTGTGGGCTGCATAGAGTGCATGCTTCTCTTCCATATGATTCGGGTCATCCGTACATCTGCTTTCATAGATCCATCCACGCTTGTTGATTCCCCGCAGATTCTCCCCAAGGCCGTACACCCGGTCGTGTTCCGCCATCCGGTATGTCAAAGTCATCTGTTCTTCATCTACCACAAAAAAAGGAAGCGCTCCCGCCTCGATCTCTGGCTTTTCCGGCACCGCACCGGTTTCAATGCAACTTCCATATGTATATCTGCTGATCATACTCTTTCTTCCTTTCTTCTCATAATTGCATACTCCTATCTAATCACTGTTTTTTCCTGTTGTCAAACGAAACCTGAAAAAAAATTCAAACTGTATATATCTAATATTGACAGTAGTGTCAGTTCGTGCTAGATTGTACTTATCAAACAAGTACAGTATTAACAAAAAAGGAGTAAGCTTATGAACAACGAATATATTTCCTTTCGCCATCTATCCAAAAAGTTTCAGAATGACCTCGTTCTGAAAGATATCAGCGCCGTCCTTCACCGAGGCGAAATTCTCGGTTTTCTTGGCCCTAGCGGTGCTGGGAAGACCACAACCATCAAAATCCTGACCGGACAGCTTCTCCCTACTTCCGGGGAAGCCAAAGTGCTTGGAAAACGTTGTCAGGACATTGATGAGTCCATCTACGAACAGATCGGAATTGTTACGGATCAAAGCGGAATCTATGAGCGGCTGTCCGTCTATGACAATCTGAAATATTTTGCAAGGCTTCTGAATGTACCGCTCAAGGATATTGACCCTCTTCTGAGGCGGATCGGGCTGTATGATCACCGGAAGAAACCTGCCGGCAAACTTTCCAAAGGTCAGACCCAGCGTCTCATCCTTGCACGGGCCATCCTTCACCGCCCAAAAGTACTCTTTCTGGATGAGCCGACCAGCGGACTGGATCCAACCACCGCTCTGGAAATCCACCAGATGCTTCTGGAATTGAAAGAATCCGGCATGGCCATTTTCCTGACCACCCACAATATGGAAGAGGCCTCCAAACTCTGCGACCACGTTGCCCTGTTAAACGAAGGTACCATCGTGGAGTACGGTACACCGGAATCCATCTGCCTGAAATATAATACCCTCAAGAGGTACCGGGTCCGTCTGCAGGACGGAAGCCGGCACGAGCTGGAGCAAAATGAAGAAACCAGCCGGAAACTCGCCGGCTGGATTTCGCAGAACGTGATTGAAACGATCCACTCCTGCGAACCGACACTGGAAACTGTATTTTTAACTGTGACAGGGAGGACATTATCATGAAAACCATTCATCTTAGAAAACTGACTGCAATTATGGAAGTAAAAGGCCGCACACTGTTCAGCAAAAACCTGATTATCATGCCGGCATTTTCTCTGGCCTTTACCTATCTGATCAAACTGATATACGGAAATATGGACATCGGCGTTGACACAAGCGGCTATGCACTGTCCATGGGTGTACTGATGAATATCTGTATGACCGGCATCTACTGCGTTGCCGCTCTGCTTGCGGAAGAGAAAGAAAAACATACACTCCGCACCCTGATGACCTCCTCCGTAAACGGACTGGAATTTTCCATCGGAAGTCTTCTGCCGTCACTGGCTCTGCTTATCATCGTCAATGTACTTTGTGTCTTCCTTTCCGGAATGACCTTTGACGTTTCCGAATGGATGGCTTTCCTGGCTGTTTCCACAGCCGCTTCTATGATCAGCTGTATCATCGGCATGATTTTCGGAATCTTTGCACCAAACCAGATGACCGCCGGCACCATTACGACTCCGGTTCTGATTATCCTGATGCTCATCCCGATGCTTTCGGGCCTGAACGATACGATCGAACGGATTTCCGGCTTTCTGTTTACCGGAACGATTACCACGGCCATCACCAATCTGGATCTCGGAACGTCTGTGATTGACACAAAAGGAATTCTGGTGCTTGTCCTGGAGGCTCTGCTTTCCATCCTGCTGTTTCTCATCCTTTACCGGAAAAACGGCTTTGAGTCAAATTGATTTTGACTCCTGCCTTTTTATCAGGTAAACTGTACAAAGACAGTGAAACAGATGGAAAGAAAGGTGATTATGTGGAGATCATACTGAGCAGCTCCAGTGACAAACCAATATATGAACAGATTACATCTCAGATCAAGGAGATGATTATGAAAGGCGAGCTGAAACCCGGCGAGGCTATGCCCTCCATGCGGAAGCTCGCCAAAAGCCTGCACGTCAGCGTCATTACAACGCAGCGTGCCTATGACGATCTGCAAAGAGACGGATTTATCATCACGGTTCCTGCAAAAGGAACCTTTGTATCAACCCAGAATCAGGATTTCATCCGGGAAGAAAATCTGCGCAGAATCGAAGAACTCCTGACGGATGCCGCCACGCTCGGAAGAGAGAACGGACTTTCCCTTAAGGAGCTCCAGACTACACTTGAACTTGTTTACAAGGAGGACTAATTCCATGCAGCAGGCACTGGTAATTGAAAATCTGACAAAACGCTACAAAGACTTTACCCTGGACCATATCTCCTTTTCTCTCCCACAGGGTACAATTCTCGGTATCATCGGTGAAAATGGTTCCGGGAAATCGACTCTGATCAATGCGCTCCTCGGCCTCATCCCTTCGGATTACAGCCGGCTGGAACTGCTGGGAAAAGACATCGCTGCACATTCGAATCGGATCAAAGAGGATCTGGCTGTCATTTTTGATGATGCAGGGTATGATGAAAACTTTACCCCTCTTCAGATCGGGAAGTTTCTTTCTCATGTATATAAAAACTGGGATGCGGACCGTTACCGTTCCTACCTGAAACGCTTCGATCTTCCCGCAAAGAAACATCTGAAGACCTTTTCCAGAGGAATGAAGACCAAACTGGAGTTTGCCATTGCGTTCAGCCATTCTCCCAAATTCCTGATCATGGATGAAGCGACCAACGGCCTGGATCCGGTATTCCGGGATGAAATCCTCGATCTTCTCCGGGAGTTCAGCGAGAAAGAAAATCATACGGTCCTGATCGCCTCTCATATTACAAGCGACCTGGACAAAATCGCCGACTATGTGGCCTATATTCATCATGGCAGGCTGCTCTTTTTCCAGTCCTATGATGAGCTTCAGAATGAGTACGGCATTATCAACTGCAAAAAGTCCTTTCTCGATAACCTGAATCCGGAGGACGTTGTCTATTACCGGAAAGAGGACTACAGTTACCGTGTCCTTGTCAAAAACAGATACGGTCTCAAACAGATTTTCCAGGATGTAGAGATCCATTCTGCCGATCTGGAGGACATCATGCTATTTTACGCAAAGGGGGAAAAACTGGAATGAAAGGAATTATATTAAAAGATTTTTATGAAAGCATCATCATACGGAAGAACCTGCTAAACTGGATTTTTGCCACGGTCATGATCGTGGCGCTGACCATTGTATTCCGAACCAGATATGTATTTGTTCTTTTCTGCGGCGTGGCAATCCCGATTCTTGGCACTTCCATGCTCCAGTTTTCCATGGAGCAGGATGAGATCGCACACTTTTATAAATTACAGCGCACATTTCCACTGACCATCCGGCAGATTGTCCTGGCCAAATATATCCTGTCACTCCTCTGCATAGGGTTTTTCCTTCTGGTCTCCCTGGGATTTTCACTGGTTTATATTTCGATCTACAAGGTCGCTACGTTTGCAGAAGGGATGCAGATCTGTGCTATGGGGATTCCTCTTTCTCTTACCTTTATGGCAGTTACCTACTTTGGTTACTTTCTCTTTGGCGCCAAACGCGGGACAATCCTGTATGTCATCATCACCGGAATTACCGCAATGACGTATGCTGTGTCCGCATTAAATTTTAATCTTCTGGATCTGTTATCCATCAACAGACCCTTGTTGTTTGTGATCGGACTTCTGATTTCCATTGTTCTTCTGGTCATCAGCTTCTTCTTATCTGTCCATTTCTATGGAAAGAAGCTGAAATAAGATACTAATCTGCAAAAAGGCACAGGATCTGATATCCTGTGCCTTAATTGTTTTTCAGAATCTTAATGAAACTCTTATTCTTCCGGAACTACGATCAGGTCTTTTGTGAAGTGGTTCAGTACTTCGCATCCGTCCTCTGTTACGATAACAAGGTCTTCGATACGAACACCGATTCCTTCGTCCATCAGGTAAATACCTGGTTCGATGGAGAATACCTGTCCAACCTGAATGATGTCTTCGTTTACAGAAGAAACATCACCGTATTCATGGTCTTCCATACCAATGGAATGTCCTGTTCTGTGTGTAAAGTATTCGCCATATCCTTTTTCTGTAATGTAGTTACGGCAGGCGAGGTCAACATCGCACATTCTTGCACCCGGTTTTACAGCATCGATACCTCTCTGCTGAGCTTCTTTTACGATCTCGTATACTTCTCTTGCCTTGTCAGATACTTCTCCGATGAAGACTGTTCTTGTCATATCTGAGCAGTAGTCATTTAACACACCACCGATATCAAGAACAACGCTGTCTCCGCGTTTTCCTTTTGTATCATCTGTTACATGATGCGGATCTGCTCCGGATTTTCCGTATGCTGTGATCGGGTCAAAAGATACTCCTGAATGTCCGGAAGCTGCGTACAGTTCACGAACTTTTGCATTCAGTTCATTTTCTGTATATCCTTTTGCTACAAGCGGAATCAGCTGTTCCATAACCTTATCGTTTGCAAGGGAAGCTTCTCTCATCAGCTGCTGCTCATGCTCGTCTTTTACCATTCTTACGTAGTCCACGATCATGGAACCATTGAGGAACTTGCTTCCTGCGCCTAATTCCTGAAGTCTGAGAAGGAATCTTGCCGGCCATACTTTATCAATACCGATCGGTTTGTCTTTTTCTACAAACTTGCTTAAAATTTCAACTGCGTCCTCTACATCATCATACCAAACAAGCTCAACGCCAAGATCTTTTTCCTGTGGGAATAACTTATTAATTACAAGTTTGTGGTTTCCATTGACATTCAGGTAAAGAGCTAACATTCTTTCGCCTGGATGAATCCACTTACCTGTTAAGTAATAAATTGTCGGAGGATCGGAAATAATCATCTGCGGCATTCCCTGCTCTTCCATCTTTGTTAAGATTCTTCCTAATTTTGCTTGATCCATTGCTAATACCCCACTTTCAATATGTTTTTATCTAGCTGATATTATTATAAGCTTGTCACATATAAAAGTCAATTATCGCTCTATTCTGAAAGCACTTTCAAAATGCCAAAAGCAGACCCGATATTGCCGCCTTCCTTATTCCCGCAACAGATCCGCCCCATTTGTCCGGATCACATTCTGATACCAGTAGAAGCTGTCTTTTTTGTAACGGTTCAAGGTACCGCCTTCCTCTTCTTCCCGGTCCACATAGACAAATCCATATCGTTTCTGGTAGCCGTTCAGCCAGCTCAAGAGATCGGTGAAGGACCAGGTGCAGTACGCAAGAACCTGACATCCCTCTTCAATCGCTTCTCCCAGCGCCTTGATGTGCTCTTTCAGATAGCAGATCCGGTACTCATCGTGAATCTCATTTTCTTCTGTTTTCTTGTCAAACGCTCCAAGTCCGTTTTCGGAAATGATAATCGGAAGTCCGTAACGGCTTGTAATTTCACGGCAGCAAAACCAAAGTCCTGTTGGATCGATGCTCCAGTCCCAGTCGGTTGTCTGAAGGTACGGATTTGCCGGATTCTTATAGATTCCCTGCATTCCTACTTCCTGGGCAGAACCTTTGACTCCACTTGTATTCATCGTTCCGTATGGTGTTACTCCGTCCATCGGATTGTACTCGCAGACACAGCTCTGATAGTAATTTACGCCCATAAAGGTGATTTCTTTGGCCGCTTTTCTTAAGATCTCCTCATCCCCTTCAGCCATATCCGGCGCATATCCTTTCTTTCTTAAATAAGTAAGCGCTGCAATCGGGTAACGTCCATATGCATAGACATCCATCCACCAGTAATTTTTCAGATCATCGTAATTTGCTTTTGCCATGGCATTGATTGGCTTACAGTCCAGTGCGTAGGACGGGGTGTATGCAAAGCTTGCACCGATCTCGCCTTTTCCGCCCATCTCCCGGTAGGCAATCACGGTCTTCGCATGGGCCATAAATGCATGATGATTGACCTGATAGAACATTTTCTGGTCATCAAATTTTCCAGGCGGATGCTGCGCAGTAAGCCATCCCAGGGAAGTAAAAATATTCTGTTCATTCAGTGTAATCCAGTATTTTACCTTGTCTCCAAACCGTGTGAACAGTGTCTTTGCATAATTGACAAAGTCATCGATAATCTGCCGGCTTTCCCAGCCCTGATAGTCGTCCACCAGTGCCTGTGGAAGGTCCCAGTGATAAATCGTTACCATCGGCTCGATCTGGTATTTCAGACATTCATCAATGATATTCTGGTAAAAGGAAATTCCTTCCTCATTGACTTCCCCTTTTCCTTCCGGATAGATTCTTGCCCAGGAGATAGAAAAGCGGTAGGTCTTCAGTCCCATTTCTGCCATCAATGCAATATCCTCTTTGTATCTGTGATAATGATCAACCGCCACATCACCTGTTGTCGCCTTAAACGTCTTTCCAGGGATACGCACAAACGTGTCCCAGTTTGTCACGCCTTTTCCGCCTTCTCTCCAGCCGCCTTCAATCTGATATGCGGCAGACGCACTCCCCCATAAAAATCCTTCCGGGAATCCGGCTGCTTTCATCTGTTCCATATCTTTCCTCCTGTTCTGCCCGTTATCTGATTACTAAAATGTCATCCTGCTCTGTGATCGGTCCGGATGCCACCGGCAGGACATCCGCAAATTGATCTGTATTGGAAACGATGATCGGTGTCGTGATATCATATCCAGCCTTTACAATTTCATCTTTTTCAAATTCCAGGATCACATCTCCCTTTTTCACGGCATCTCCTGTTTTCTTTTTCGGGTGGAAATATTTTCCTTCCAGATTTACAGTGTCCATACCCACATGAATCAAAAGCTCCACACCGTCTTTGCTTGTCATACCAACAGCATGCCCCGTTTCAAACATTACATCAATTCTGCCGTCAAACGGCGCTGTTACGATCCCTTTTTCCGGGACAACAGCAGTCCCTTTTCCAAGAATTCCCTGTGAGAAGGTGGCGTCTTTTACTTCTTCCAGCGGAATACATTCTCCCTGCATCGGGCTTGCAACGTGAATTTCCTCGCCCTCAGAAAGAAGGTTCTCTTCCGGTTCCTTTACTTTTCCAGCTTCTTCTGCCATTACCTCATCCAGATCCTCATCCTCATCGACAATATCCTCAAAGCCGATGATCATTGTGGCAATAAAGGTCACGACAACCGTCAGAAGAATCGTAAGCGCCGCGATCAGAAGACTCGATGCCCGGTCCTCTTCTACATACTGTACGATCGTCACAATCGCCGGCGTTGCAATACCAAAGCATTTCATCTGGAAGAATCCGCCGAACAGTCCGCCCACTGCCGCTCCGATACATGCTCCAAGCATTGGCCGTCTCAGACGAAGGGTAACACCGTAAAGGGCAGGCTCTGTAATTCCTGCAAACAGTGCGGAAAATGCGGAAGAACCGGCAATCTGTTTGAAATCTTTGTTTTTGCTTTTGATGGATACCGCCAGTGCCGCCGCACCCTGTGCCATATTGGAGCAGAGCTCTCCGATACAGATAAAGTTTTCATATCCTGTTGTGGCAATCATGCCAAGCTTGATCGGCGTAAATGCATGGTGCATTCCTGCCATGACAACAAATGGATAAATGCCGGCCACAATACCGATTGCGATAAATCCGAGCTTGTCATGAACGAAGTATACTGCGTCAGACAATACATTCCCGAAAATAGCTCCAAGAGGTCCTAATACGATCAGAGCAATCGGCGCTTCGATCAGTACGACCAGCATCGGTTTTAAGAAGTTCTTTGTCACAACAGGAGTGATCTTGTCCACCAGTTTTTCCACATATTTCAGAGACCATACCGCAAGGATAATCGGAATAACCGAGTAGGAATAGGATGCGTATGTCACCGGTATGAATCCTAAAAATTTCACGACTTCTCCTGCTTCGTTCGCTTCGCTCATCAGAGAAATAAAGTTCGGATGAAGCATAATCAATGCGATACTTGCCGCATAGTACATATTAGTGCCAAACTTTTTGGATGCGGAGATGGCAATCAGTACCGGCATAAAGAAGAACGCTCCATCTCCCATGACGCTTAGCAGGTTATAGGTATCCCCTTCAGTACTCAGAACTCCGATCATCGGAAGGAGTGTCAAAAGTACCTTGATCATTGCCGCACCGATAATCGCCGGAATGACCGGAGCCATGATACCGGAAATCGTGTCCATCAGCATGGAAACGATGTTCTTTTTCTCTTTCTGTTCCGGCATCTTTTTCGGTGCTTCATTTGAGAAATTGCCAAGTTTGTTCAGCTCTGCAAATACATTGGCCACATCATTTCCGATGATGATCTGATACTGGCCCGCCTTCTTCATGACGCCCATAACGCCTTTTGTCTTTTTCACCGCCTCATCGTCTACGATGGACTCGTCTTTCAGTGTGAATCTCAGCCGTGTCATACAGTGCACAAGACTGATCACATTTTCTTTTCCCCCTACACGCTGCAGGATTTTTTTTGCTACACTTGCGTAATCCATGTCTTCACCTCTTCATAAATTCATTGATAGCTCCGGAATGTTCCGGAAAATACAAAGACCTGACCACAAAAGCACATACATTCCCGGGATGTACGTCCTCTCATAGTCAGGTCTTGCTTAACTGAATAATAACAAACCTGTGAACTACTCTTGTTGTTCATCCAATATTCTTTTTATATGAATCAGCAGATACAGCTCTTCATCGATACTAAGCCTGTAACCGTACTGCTTTTCGATAAACTGTGCCACCTTTTCCACACCGGTGTATGCCCGGCTGTTCTGTGCTACCATGGCACGGTATATTTCCTCCATACTGTCCTGATAAACTTCACCGTCCAAAATCCGGGCGGAGAAAAATTTCAGGTGGGTCAGAAATCTCTGATAAGATACCGAATCTTCATCAAAATCAATCCGAAAGTGCATCTTTACGATCTTGATGATCGCATTGATCAGCTCCGTAATCTTCTGCACATCTGACACTTCGCTTGATTCAAATTCGGAAGAGACAATGTGCATGGCGATAAACGCCGCTTCGTCTTCTCCCAGATCAATTCCTGTTTTCTTTTCGATCCATTTGACTGCCTGACAGCCAATCCTGTATTCCTGCGGATAAAACTTTCTGATCTCACTGCGCATCATATTTTTCAGACTGATGCCGCCTTGATACCGCTCCACCGCGGAATTCATATGATCCGTCAATGTCACATACAAGGTATCTCTGACCTTGAGCCCTGCATTTCTTGCCGCCTGGACGGTCTGTCCTGCAATTTCCAGGTATTTCTCCGATATTTCACTTACCACCTGCTGAAGCCTGTGATTATCCTCCGGACTTTTCAGGCAGTAGATCTTCTCCACCAGGGACTTGTCCAGGTCTTCGCCTTTTTTCTTTTTAAATCCAATGCCGGCCCCGGTGATGATGATTTCCTGCCCCTTCAGGTCCGTTGATACAACCGCATTGGTGTTTAGAACTCTGACAATCTTCACTTATTCTCATCCCTTCTGGTAAGCGGCGAAACAGCGGAGTACTTTGATGCAAAATAAAAAACTGCCTACAATACCAGATCCTCAGTATCGTAAACAGTCTTGCTTACCATTACGTAATAACAAACTTCATTTACGGTGTAATTCTATCAGCTGACGCTCCATTTGTCTACAGAAATTTTACTTTTCATCATATGTTATAATTTTCATATTTCGTTTTTATGCAAAACAGCCAAATATAATACACTCCACTGTCTCCTGCAGGTGCATCCCGTTTGCACTGGTTATCTATCGATTTTGTCTATTCATCTTATTGTCCGTTTCTATTTTCCATCTTTTTGGATTTTTCCTATAATATCTAGTATAATGAATACGAACAACTAAAGGAGGAATCATCATGCCGGAATTTTCTTTACCGGAAAACTTTGAAACTTACCCGGAAGCCCGCAAAAAAGCCTTTATCACCATGAAAGAGCTCAAAGAACAGGGACGCCGAATTGTCGGGGTCTTCTGTACCTATACCCCGTGGGAACTGATTCTCGCCGCCGATGCTGTGGCTGTTGTACTCTGCGGAATCGGAGACGACAACATCCCCGCCGCCGAACTCCGTCTTCCGAAAAACCTCTGTCCTCTGATCAAGGCAAGCTATGGTGCCGCCGTCACGGACCGCTGTCCTTTCTTTTATTTTTCGGACATGGTTCTGGCAGAAACTACCTGTGACGGGAAGAAAAAGATGTATGAGCTGATGGGAGAGCTGAAACACTGCCATATCATGCAGCTCCCGCCTGGAAAGACCGGCCGGGGCGCTCTGGAATTCTGGAAGCAGGAAGTCATCAGCGTCAAGGAAGACCTGGAACAGTTTTATGGTATTACCATTACGGAAGACAAAATCCGGGATGCCATCAAGCTTCGGAACCGGGAACGGAAGGCTGTGCTTGACTTCTTCGAGGTAGCCCGGCTGAAACCGTCTCCGATCAGCGGATACGAAATCAATACCGTGATTTCCTCCAACGAATTTTCACCGGATCTGGAAGAAAAGATTGCATTTCTCAACCAGCGTACCGCGGAGTTGAAAGATCTTTATGAGCGTGAATACAAAGGAAAGCCATCCCGGCCGCGTGTCCTGATCACCGGATGCCCGACCAACGGTGTCATGGATAAGATCGTGAAACGGATTGAGGCGCTGGGCGCCGATGTAGTCGGTTTTGAAAACTGCTGCGGACCACGGGAGAAAAAAGATCCCATCGATGAAGAAAAGGATCCGATTACGGCCATTGCGGAAAAATATCTCCGTGTAAACTGCTCTGTCATGAGTCCAAATCCGGGAAGACTGGAAGCGCTGGATGTGCAGATCGATGAATATCAGGTGGACGGTGTCGTAGAGGTTCTTCTCCAGGCATGCCACACCTTTGCTATTGAATCGGATGCAGTCAAAAAGTTTGTCACCCAGAAAAAGCACATCCCATATATTGCGATCAACACCGATTATTCTCCGTCGGATCAGGCTCAGATCGACACACGTCTGGGTGCTTTTGTGGAACTTTTACAGTAACACGGACTCAGATACGGGCATTACAAAGAAGGAAGGGAATGATTATGAAACTGCTTGCACTCGATATGGATGGAACCTGTCTGAATTCTTTCAGCAAGATCACCGATACCACCATGGACGCTCTGCGCCTTGCCAGGACTTCCGGACTGGAGCTGGTCCCGACAACCGGACGGGCCCTCTCCTGTCTCCCTCACCAGCTTCGTCATACCGGCCTGTTCCGCTATGTCATCTCCTCAAACGGTGCGGACGCTGTGGATCTGAAAGAGCATAAAACGCTGTTTCAGTCTCTCATGCCTGCGGATACAGCCATCGCTGTCATAGAGGCCTGTCAGGGCCCTGATGTAAAAATGGCGGCCCATGTCCGCCACGAATATCTGCTTCAGGGAATGGTTCTTCCGCTTTTCGGCCGCATGATCTATGGACAGGACGCTGCCCAGGCAAAAGCGGTTCCGGATCTGGCCGGATCCATCCGTGCCATGAGATCGGACGTCGAAGAGCTTCAGTTTTTCTTCCTCACAAAAAAAGCCAGGGAACGAACCAGACACATCGTGTCCGGATTCCCTGACCTTTCTCTTGCCTGCACCTCCTATTATGCGGAGATCTATTCTGCCAATGCCACAAAGGGAACAGCCCTTTCAGCCGTAGCTGACCATCTGTCCATTTCCAAAGAGGAGACCGCATGCATCGGCGACGGCGAAAATGATATCCCCCTGTTTCAGGCAGCCGGCCTGCGCTTTGCCATGGGCAATGCGGTACCGGAACTGAAAGCCATGGCAGACTATGTGGTATCCCCCAACAATCAGGACGGCGCAGCGGAGGCGGTACGTTTTCTTCTGTCCCGGATGGCAGGGCTTTGACCCTGCCCCTGTTTCGCGTTCTTTTTCTATAGATTCTTTACAAACAGAGCGCGGATTGCATTTAATACTGCCAGAATCATCACTCCCACATCCGCAAAAATGGCAAGCCACATATTGGCAATTCCGACAGCCCCAAGGAGCAGGCAGATCAACTTGATTCCAATGGCAAATACAATATTCTGATATACAATTCCAAGACATTTCCTTGAAATACGAATCGCTTTGGAAATCTTAAGCGGATCATCGTCCATCAACACCACATCCGCAGCTTCGATCGCCGCATCTGACCCCATGGCCCCCATGGCGATTCCAATATCAGCCCGGCGGAGTACGGGCGCATCGTTGATTCCGTCCCCCACAAATGCCAGCGCCTCTTTCTCCGGCTTTGTCTTTATAAGCTCTTCCACTTTTTCCACCTTGTCTGCCGGAAGCAGTTCACTGTACACCTGGTCAATTCCCAGCTCTGCCGCCACCTGATCCGCAACCTTTCCGGAGTCACCGGTCAGCATCACCGTCTTTTTGATGCCTGCCTTTTTCAACATGCGGACCGCTTCTTTCGCATGTGGTTTCACTACATCCGAAATTACAATGTGTCCCTCATACTCCCCATTCACTGCCATATGAATGATGGTTCCTACCATGTGGCACCCGATATACGGCACTCCCAGATGTTCCATGAGTTTATCATTTCCGGCAACCACTTCTACACCGTCCACACATGCCATCACACCATTTCCGCTGAGTTCGCGGATATTGGTAACTCTGGACCGGTCAATTTCTTTTCCATAGGCCCGCTGAATACTTTTACTGATCGGATGGGAAGAGGCGCTCTCTGCCAGAGCCGCATACTCCAACAGCTTTTCTTCGTTCATCTGATTGTGGTGCACTGCATTGACTTCAAATACCCCCTGCGTCAGTGTCCCGGTTTTATCAAATACAACTACTTTCGTCTTTGACAACGTTTCCAGATAATTGGATCCTTTGACCAGGACACCTGCATTGCTCGCACCGCCGATTCCTGCAAAGAAGCTAAGCGGAATACTGATGACAAGCGCACACGGACAACTGATGACAAGGAAGGTGAGTGCCCGGTAAATCCAGTTCCCCCATTCCGGGGAACTTCCAAGTACCAGCATTCTGACCACCGGCGGGAGAATCGCCAGCGCCAGCGCCGCATAGCAGACTGCCGGTGTATAAACACGGGCAAATCTGGATATAAAGTCCTCAGACTTTGATTTCCGGGAGCTGGCGTTTTCCACCAGATCCAGGATTTTTGATACAGTGGACTCTCCAAACTCTTTTGTCGTCCGGATTTTTAAAAGTCCTGTCATATTGATACACCCACTGATGATCTCATCGCCTTCCGCTGCATCTCTTGGAAGACTTTCACCTGTCAGCGCACTTGTATTTAAGGTGGAGGCACCTTCCACAATCACACCGTCAATAGGCACCTTTTCTCCCGGCTGTACGACAATGACACTTCCGATTTCCACCTCGTCAGGATCCACCTGTTCCAGTTTTCCATCCTGTTCGATATTGGCATAATCCGGACGAATATCCATCAGCTCGCTGATATTGCGGCGGCTTTTTCCAACTGCATAACTCTGGAACCATTCCCCCACCTGGTAAAACAGCATAACCGCGATTGCCTCAGTATAATCCCCATTTTGCTCATAGAGTGCCAGCGCAATCGCTCCGACCGTTGCCACTGCCATCAGGAAACATTCGTCAAATACCTGTCTGTTTTTAATCCCTTTGAAGGCTTTCAGCAAAATATCATATCCGATGATCAGATATGGTGCCATATAACAGAGGAAACGGATCCATCCGCCCACCGGCACAAAACTCAGAACAATCAGAAGGACTGCTGCGATCACAATGCGAATCAGCATTTTTTTCTGTTTTTTGTTCATAACTCTACTCCTTTTCAAATTTATATATGTTCATATATTCATATATTTTACCTAAGGATACACCGCGGGATGCTTCCGTCCGCGGTGCCCTTTTCTTTCCATTTTACAGGAAGATTTCGCAGTCATCCTCGACCTTTTTACAGTTCTTGCGGACTGCTTCCATGACTTCTTTCGGATTCTGGCCTTCTTCAAACTCCACATGCATCTTCAGCAGCATAAAATTCACAACCGCATCCTTTACGCCAGGTGTATGTTTTGCCGCATTCTCCATTTTATTTGCGCAGTTTGCACAGTCCACATCGATTTTATAACTCTTTTTCATTTCCCTGCATCCTTTCTGACGGTTCTTCATCATTGCTCGATTAAGCAATTGTTTAATTGTTGTCTCCATCATAGCACATCTTTTTCTCAGGTCAATGGGTTTCGCGGATTCCCTTCCAAATCGGCAAAATCTATTTCCATTTGGGCAAATCCATCCTTTTAAGCCCCTTCTTCTTCCTTGTTTTCTCTTTCCGACATGATTATAATAGAACTAACATCAAACAGGAGGACACGAAAATGAAATCACTGCCGCATGACCACGGACAACATATAGAACACATGACTGAAGACATTCCAAGTCCGGAAGATTTTCAGATTGTCGCCGACTTGTTCAAACAGATGGGAGACGGCAGCCGGATCCGGATTTTCTGGATTCTCTGCCACTGCGAGGAATGTGTCATCAATCTTTCTTCTCTCGTCGACATGAGCAGCCCGGCCGTTTCCCACCATCTGAAGCAGCTGAAAATCGCCGGTCTGATTGTCAGCAGAAGAGAGGGAAAAGAAGTATACTATAAGGCAGCCGAAACCGATCAGGCACAGCTTCTCCACCGCATGATCGAAAAAGTCATTAAAATCTCCTGTCCTTCCAGCAGGACAGCATCTTCAGAAGGGAACTAGAAAGAAATGAAAGAACAGCCAATGATCCGCGTGAAATCATTTTTAAGAGATGTGCCAAAGGGTACCATGATTCTTGATCTGCATCCGGGACAGCCAAGTGAAACCAATCTGTTTACCGGAGAATTTCAGGCGCAGACTGACGGGAGCGGGAAACTGGAGGTCTACCAGGTCTTCCCTGGAATTCAGCTTTCTCTCAATACGTTTCTTGCCGATGAGGTATCCTTTTTCCATGAATCACATCCTCATATTCTGGAGATTACCCACTGCCGCACAGGACGGATCGGATGGAACTTTAAAAACGGGACCTCCGTATACCTTGGGGCCGGCGACCTTGCGCTTCAGAATACCGGATGCTGTGCAGCTTCTGTCATGACCTTCCCCCTCGGCTACTGCGAATCCGTCACGATTTCCGTCAATTTTACAGAATTGTCGAGGAATCCTCTTCCCGTCTTTGCAGAGAACGGTCTGGATACGGACCTTTTGTACCGGCACTTCTGCCTTTCCGGGAAGTCCATGTCACTGCCTTCCAGCCCTGATATTGACTGTATTTTCCGTCCTGTTTATCAGCTTCCTGAGCAGCTTCGTCTCCCGTATTTCCAGTTGAAAGTACAGGAACTGCTTCTTTATCTGAGCTGCCTGTCCCCTGAGGATTCTGCCTTGACTGCCTTTCAGTCCAGACAGACTGCATTGATGCAGCAGATCCATCATCAGCTGACGGAACATCTGGACCGCAGATATACAATCGAAGAATTGTCCCGGCAATATCTGATTAACACTTCTTCGCTCAAGGAAATCTTCAAAGGAGTGTACGGGATGCCGATTGCTACTTATATGAAAGAATACCGCATCCACAAGGCAATGGAACTGCTGACGCAGACGAACGACAGTATAGCGGAAATTGCATCGGCAGTCGGATATGAAACCCAGGGTAAATTCGCCAAATCATTCAAGGAATTTACTGGTCTGACTCCAAGTACTTACCGCAAAAAGTATCGGGAACATCCTGTTTCTCTACACAGACAGACAGACGAAACACTTTAATACGAAAAGCAGGCTTTCTGTCTGCTTTTTTGTCTCCCAAAAGGTGCTCTGTCCCTTCTTTTTCATTTCCAGTGAATTTTTTACTGATTAGTCTTGTCAAATTCACTTTTGTGCATTATACTGAACTCGTAAAGATACTCATACCCCGTATATGTGTATCACAAAAAAAGCTATTATAACCAGCTAAAGGCCTGTATGAACCGCTAATGGAACCACAGGCCGGAAAGGAGATCATAGATGCAGGAAAAATATGATGTAACCGGAATGAGCTGCGCCGCCTGTTCTTCCCGTGTGGAAAAAGCGGTTTCCGCTCTTCCGGGTATGAAAGAATGTTCTGTCAATCTGCTGAAAAACAGCATGGTGGTACAGTACGACGAGCAGGCCCTGTCAAGCTCGGATATTATCGGGGCGGTGGAAAAAGCAGGTTACGGCGCTTTTCTTCAAACAAAAGAACAGACCCGTTCCTCCTCTTCCAGCCGGCAGTCTGATTCTGCCCAGGCTGCACAAAAAGAATACCAACATATGAAGCAGCGGGTGATCTGGTCTTTCGTGTTTACTGTTCCTCTGTTTTATCTTTCCATGGGACACATGATGGGCTGGCCTCTTCCTGGATTCTTCCTTGGCACGGAGAATTCCATGATCTATGCCTTCACTCAGTTTCTGCTTCTGATCCCGGTTGTCTTCATCAATTCAAAATACTACCGGGTAGGATTCAAGACGCTGCTGCACCGTTCCCCGAACATGGACTCCCTGATTGCACTGGGATCCGGTGCTTCCCTCGTATACGGGATTTATGCCCTTTATAAGATCGCCTTCGGTTTCGGCCACGGGGACATGGCAATGGTTCACCAGTTTTCCCACGATCTGTACTTCGAGGGAGCCGGAACCATCCTGACACTGATTACGTTAGGGAAATTTTTCGAAGCCCGTGCAAAGGGAAAGACTTCTGATGCTATCAACAAGCTTCTGAATCTTGCCCCGAAGACTGCTACAGTTATCCGGGACGGCATCGAATCTACCGTGCCGGTGGAAGAGCTGGAAAAAGGAGATATCCTGATCGTCAAAGCCGGAGAATCCGTACCGGTAGACGGAATTCTGACGGAGGGCAATGCCTCCATCGATGAATCTGCCATCACCGGAGAGAGTATCCCGGTTGACAAACAGGCCGGAGACAAAGTCATCGGCGCAACTGTCAATAAGAGCGGATACTTTCAAATGCAGGCAACCAAAGTCGGAGATGAAACTGCCCTGGCACAGATTATCCGTCTCGTAGATGAAGCCACCAGTTCCAAAGCACCGATCGCCAAACTCGCAGATAAGGTGGCCGGCGTCTTTGTGCCGATTGTTATTACCATCGCCATCGTTGCAGCGATTGTCTGGATGATCTGCGGAGCATCCTTTGAATTTGCACTGACGATCGCGGTATCCGTCCTGGTTGTATCCTGTCCGTGTGCCCTGGGCCTTGCCACACCGACCGCCATCATGGTGGGAACCGGACGCGGCGCCACAAACGGAATTCTGATCAAGTCCGCGGAAGCACTGGAAACCGCACATTCTATCCAGACCGTTGTCATGGATAAGACAGGTACGATCACCCAGGGAAAACCAATGGTAACCGATATTGTCTGCGAGCCAAAAGTTCCGGAAGCCAGACTTCTTCAAGTGGCCGCTTCACTGGAAAAGCTCTCTGAGCACCCTCTTGGACGTGCGATTGTGGAGGAATCCGAAAAGCAGAACGTTTCCTATCTTCCGGTACAGAATTTCCAGCAGATCCCAGGGCAGGGTATCCGCGGAACAATCAACGGCACCGAATATCTGGCCGGAAATCAAAAAATGATGGATGCCTTTTCCATTCATGATCCGGCACTGGATCAGCTCCAGGATCAGATGGCGTCCGACGGGAAAACGCCATTATACTTTGCAGAAGGCGGTCGTCTTCTTGGTATGATTGCAGTAGCCGATGTTGTAAAACCGACAAGCCGTCAGGCGGTCAAAGAACTCCAGGCTATGGGAATTGAAGTTGTCATGCTGACCGGAGACCACAAAAAAACCGCCGAAGCGATCCGCCGTCAGGTCGGTGTCGACCGGGTTATCGCAGAAGTACTCCCTGAGGATAAGGAGCAGGAAATCCGGCGGCTGCAGGAAAGCGGCAAAAAGACCGCCATGGTGGGCGATGGCATCAACGATGCACCCGCCCTTGCAAGAGCCGATGTAGGAATCGCAATCGGAGCAGGAACCGATGTTGCCATGGAATCCGCCGATATTGTGCTGATGAAAAACGATCTCCTGGATGTAGCCGGCGCCATCGAACTGAGCAAGGCAACCATCCGGAATATCAAGGAAAACCTGTTCTGGGCATTCTTTTATAATGTAATCGGAATCCCGATTGCGGCAGGCTGCTACTACACTGCATTCGGTCTGAAAATGAATCCGATGATCGCGGCCCTTGCCATGAGCTTCAGCTCCGTTTTTGTTGTAAGCAATGCACTGCGTCTGCGCTTCTTCAAACCAAAGCACGGATCTGTCGTTTCAGCCGGCGAAGAAAAAGATACAAAACCGGTCAATGTTACACATACAACGATAGCAGAGTCTGTCTCTTCCCAGGAATCTTCCATCAGAGAAACGATTCCGGAAGAAGACTGCTGTCCAAATAAAATGAATCAAAATATAGGAGGTACCAAAATGAAAAAAGAACTCTCAGTAGAAGGAATGATGTGTCAGAACTGCGTAAAGCATGTAAAGAAAGCTCTGGAAGCAATCGAAGGCGCTTCCGACGTTTCTGTCAGCCTGGAAGACAAAAAAGCTGTTGTCTCCGTTCCTGAAACCGTGACAGATGAAATGCTCAAAGCAGCTGTAACAGAAGAAGGATATGAAGTGACAGGAATTCAGACGATCGCCTAAACGGCCTCATTGTTTCCTGTCGCCAAAAAAGCTGGAGAAGCCAGTCCCCTTGAGGAGCACGGCTTTTCCAGCTTTATTTTTTACATTGATTTCATTGCGTCTGACCGGGGATCGGGTACTCTTCTGTGAAACTCTTCAATCATCGACTCAAGCGTGATCCCTTCCATCGTTGTTTGAATGGAATCTTCGATTTTCTGATATGGCCCCTGCAGGACCTGGCGAATATTCTGCGCCACAGGACATGCTCTGTCCTCACAAGAATGAATTCCAATCAAGGAAGAAAGACCATCGGGCTCAAGGGCCTGATAGATCATGTACAACGTGATTTCAGACGGTTTCCTGCATAATTCGGCCCCGCCAGTGCCACGGGCAACAGTAATAATGCCTGCCTTCTTCAATGCACTGAACACATTGCGGATCACCACTGGGTTGCAGCCGGTACTTTGCGACAGCAATTTACTGGTTACTCTTACTTTCCCTTTCGCCTCGTTTATAAATATCAGGCAGTGCACTGCCACAGAACACTTCATACTTATTTGCATAATTCTATCCTTTCAAAAAATCCAAACAGCCGCCACGGTGTAAATGTTGACTTTACATCTTGGCCGTGCTATACTATGCGAAGATGTAATTCTTCTTTTTACACCAATTCATTTTACACATTCCATTGCAAAAATACAAGAGAAATCCACAGATTTTCCTATAGGTATACTGATGTGGAAAATATGAAACGGCAGGGAGTCTGAATCTTCAAACTGAAAAAATAATAGACAATAGGAGGACATTGAAAATGAAACTTTATGAAATTTGTTTTAGTCCGACCGGCGGGACAAAAAAGGCGTTGGATATACTTACAAACGGATTAAACGGCGACATGCAACCTGTTGATCTGACTGACAGAAAAACAGATTTTTCCTCTGTTTCTTTAGCAGAAGATGACGTTGCAGTCATTGGGGTCCCTTCCTACGGCGGCCGTGTCCCGGCTCCGGCGGCAAAGAGACTTTCAAAAATCCAGGGGAACGGGGCAAAGGCTGTCCTTGTATGTGTCTACGGCAACCGGGCGTATGAAGATACACTGGCAGAACTGCAGGATACCGCAACGCAGTCCGGATTCCGCGTCATAGCCGCTGTAGCTGCCATAGCGGAACATTCTATCGTCCGCCAATTCGCAGCAGGACGTCCGGATCACCAGGATCAGACAACACTCCACTCATTTGCCGGGAAAATCCAGGCAAAACTGGATGCACAAGATATCTCCCTGCCATCCATTCCGGGAAATCGTCCATATAAAAAAGGCGGCGGAGCCGGTATGGTGCCAAAGCCTTCCAAAGCTTGTGTCAACTGTGGCTTATGCGCTGAAAAATGTCCGGTACAGGCGATAGACCTTACTAATCCAAAAAAGGTTGACAGCAAGACATGCATTTCGTGTATGCGCTGTGTCTCTATCTGTCCACATTCTGCCCGAAAGGTAAACGGTATCATGTTGACCGCTGCCGGCGCCATGTTGAAAAAAGCATGTTCCGAACGCAAAGAATGCGAACTGTATATTTGATTCCTTTACAGAAATTGTCCAAAAAAGAAGTTGGAAGAATTGAGCCCTTCCAGCTTCTTTTTCAATTACTCATGATGCTCTTTCCTTCGTTCCTCTCTCCTCTCTGTTTCACAGTTTTCGTGATAACTCCGTTCCACATCCCAATGTTTCCGGATCTGTTTGGCCAGCCGGATAATCCATTCCGTATCTTCACCCCAATGAGCTTCTGATTGCTCCCCACTGGAAATCTCTTCTTGTTCCAGGATTTCCTGTTTCTTTTTCTGCGCCAGCACATATTTTTCATCCATGCTGATCCGGGTATCCGTCAGAAAATATATCTGCATGTTTTCCCCGTCCTTCGCCTTGTCCTGTGGTTTATACTGATAGCTCTCTCGGCCGTTGTGATCATAGCGGAACATTGCCTTTTTAAGCAAAATGATCTTTTCTTTTTCCGATATTTCTCCAAAGATTTCTTAAATGAATCAGTGCACTGTTCATGTAGCTAAATCATATCTTTGGTTGACAGTCATTGTCAATCCGCAACCATCTAACTTTTTCTTATTGTTCTGGTGTGCTTTTCATCTGCACAACCGTATACAGATCTTTTCCCATCTTTTTCTCAAAGTATTCTTTCAGCGCCATATTTCTGTCCCATTTTTCCTGCGGGTAATAACCATAACGGCTTTTCACATCATTCATCCGCTCTTCCAGAGATACAATCCCGTCAGCCACAGCTATGGAATCGCAGAGCTGAATCAGATAATCGTATTCATCGTATTCCATTGCATCCAGCAGTCTTTTCAGCTCTTCCTGTTTCTCCTCTGATATATCAGACTTTCCGATGTAATCTTCCATCCTTTTCCGGTTGAATGAATGGGACAGCGCTGTCCTCGCAGCTTTCTCATATCCAAGCTCCCTCAAAAACGTATAGCCATCGTAGACATGTGCCAGATAGCTGACTCCGAATCGCCTTCCAATGTCATGAAGCAGGCCGCAGATATAAGCCGTCTCCTCATCCATTCCTTCACACTCGGCCGCGATTTTCCCGGCAGCTTCCGCCACATATTCACTGTGCCGGATCCACGGTCCCGGATTCATTCTGCCGCCCTCTTCCAATAACGATCGAGCCTCCTCCATGGAAGGAATGCCGGCTGTTCGTTCTTCTTGTTTCTGATTATTCATTCTTTGTCTCCCTGTACACTTTACTTCTTCTTTTACTTTACTCCATATAAATAGATTTTCCAAATTCATATGCCTTCTCAAGATATTCTGTTTTCTCGATCTGTGGCTTCCCATTTGTATCTCCACAGCCACCGGCAAGCAACATTCCTTTGTCATGAAAACCAATATATTGAATCAGGGCAAATCGATAATAAGAGACAGCTTGCTCAAAGGTCCAAAAGAAATTATCAGCTGATGTCATAAGCAATGCACAGTCCTTGACCGGATATTTCTCATACCTTCCCAGCGGCGGGTTTTCGTCTTCCTCTGCAATGCAATAAAATCGCTCTATAAAAGCCTTAATACGAGATGATAATGTCCAGAAATACAATGGAGATGCAAACACAATACAGTCTGCCTCTTTGATTTTCGGTACCAGATCATTAAATGCATCCTTCTGAATACATGGTTTTCCATATCGGCAAGCATTGCATCCTAGGCAACCTTTCACCTCTTTTTTCATAAGAGAGACAATCTCAACTTCATTTCCAGCCTCTTTGGCACCCTTTGCGAAAGCTTCTGCCAGCTGAATTGTATTTCCTCTGGCTCTTCCACCACCCCAAATAATCAATATCCGTTTCATGTTCTTCCTCCTCTTTGCTCGTTTCATGCTCTTTCCTCATTATACATCAAAAGGTCATTTACCGAAGAACTATTCCCCCCTGGAAAATCTATCTAATAGTCTTTTCTCAACCCTAAAATCTTAGCTAAAACATTTGTAATGATATGATTGGAGCGTCTGACAAGTCCTCAACTTTTTTTAATATCAGGTATACTCTTCTTTAATATTCTTTGTCCCTTTCCGAATTTAAATCTATCGGTTTATAGCGATGGCCTCTTGCATATGAGTTACCTTCATACCTAAAATTCCGATTACATTTTTGTTCTATAAGTCCATTAAAGTATTTTCTCTGTAACTCTTCGTCTAAGTCATCAAAACTTAAATCGATTTCTTTAGATTCATAGTCCTGGAACTATCTATTTCCCGACAGCCCCTTGAATTTTCATCAAGTCTTTATATTCAGCTATACACTCTTCAAAAGTTTCGAAATTCCATTTTCTTCACTTTACCGGGAGTATCACTTAGCCTCCTGACCTTTCTCCTTGCCATTTACTACAAACTTACTATTGTATCACTCTCTGTCTTTTGCGCGAAAGCGTTACAATTGTCTCAATATGTTCCGTATGCGGAAATAAATCCACCGGCTGAATCATCCGGACTCCCCAACCTTTTTTCTTCAGAATCTCCAGATCCCGCTTCTGGGTTTCCGGATTGCAGGAGACGTAGACGAGTTTTTCTGGACTCATACGGCTGACAGCATCCAGAAATTCCGGCGTGCTGCCCGCCCGCGGCGGATCCATAAATATGACGTCTACTTTTTCGCCTCTTGCCGCCATCTTCTGGATGGCTTTGGTTGCATCTTCGTTCAGGAAACGGGCGTTCTGGATTCCATTATCTTTTGCATTCTGAATGGCACATCTGACGGCACTCCCATTTTTCTCGACACCCAGAACGTGCCTTGCATGAGGAGCAGCGGCAAGTCCGATTGTCCCAACTCCGCAGTAGGCGTCCAGAACGGTCTGGGTGCCGTCAAGCCCGGCCGCCTCGATGGCTGTCCGATACAGGATCTCCGTCTGAACCGGATTAATCTGGTAAAAGCTGGATGCCGCAATCCGGAAACGAATTCCGCACAGTTCGTCGACAATATATCCCTTTCCATAGAGATTCTTCTCAGAAAATCCAAGAACTGCGCTGGTGGATCTTGGATTGATATTCTGGACAATGGTTGTAACCTTCGGGCAAAGTTCCCGCACTTTTTTCACAAAGGCCTTCGCTCCCGGAAGAATCGGGGCTGCTGTAATGAGTACTACCAGTACTTCGTCGGTCAGAAGGCTGTGGCGGACCAGTACGTGGCGGATCAATCCTGTCTTTCTGTCCTCATCGTATGGCTTGTATTTGCAAAGCCTTGCCGCTTTCCGTACCGCACGTACGGCCTCATCCAGCGCCGGATGGTGCAGAAGGCATGTCTTGACCGGAATCACATAATGACTTCCGCGGGCGTAGATTCCACTGATCAACTGACGTCCTGGCCCTTCCGCGAAAGTGGAAATTGCCTTATTCCGATAATGCCATGGATCCTCCATCCCGATCACCGGACGCACCTTTCCGAAATTCCCCATGAGCTTCTTCATCGCTTTCTGTTTTTTCCGCAGCTGTTCCTCATAAGGCAGTGAAAGAAGCGGGCATCCTCCGCACCCTTTCTGCTGCAGACTGCATGTGTATTCCTGTCTTTCCATGTCTTACCTCTCATCATTTTTCTATTCCTGTTTCCCATTCTATCATAAAACCGCCTGTAAAACAGCAAAAAAAGCTGAGGCCGTCGGATCTATCTGCAGAAATTTTCTACACAACGATCTGCCGTCTCAGCTTTTCTATTTTATCAGTTACCGTTGATATTCGCACTTGCCATTGACATAAAGAGTCTCCACTTTGACCTGATCAATTTCCTCTGACGGAATGGTAAACAGATTCCGGTCCAACACTGCGAAGTGGGCCTTATATCCTTCTTTTAGCTGCCCGATTCTTTGGAATCCTGCCGCTTTTGCGGATTCTCTTGTATACAGTTTCACCGCCGTCTCAATATCCACCCGCTGATCCTGTCCGCAGTCGGTGCCATCATAAGCACGCCTTGTCACTGCTGCTTTCAGGCATGGAAACGGATCGGATGGCACTGCCCAGGATGTGGCCGGAGCATCCGTGGAAAAGCAGAGCTGCACGCCCTGATCCAGCATGGTCCGAACCGGATAACAGGTCTTCATCCATGCTTCTCCCAGATTGGTGAGATAACTTTCGATCTCCGCATACATGAAAATCGGCTGTGTCACAAAAAAGATGCCTTTTTCTGCAGCCTTCCGAATACTGTCCTCTGCCGGGTCTGTGATGTGCTCCACCCGTACATATGGAGTGTCATCTTCCATCCAGTTCTCTTCCCGATATGCCCGGTCTACAACACGGCTGATGGCACTTCCTCCCATCGCATGCATGGAAAGCTGGCAATGATATTTCTTACAGAAAGCAACCGCCGATTCCATCAGAGAATCCGAGCAGGTGGAAATCCCATATTCATCGGTTGTTCCCAGATACGGCTTGTCCATCCAGGCCGTCCTGCCTGAGACGCTTCCATCTCCAATCAGCTTGAGCCCTGCCGCAAAGATCTGGCCCTTTTTATCCCTGTGTGTTTCCGGAATGCTAAAATCCGGATCATCCGCAAAATAATCCCACATATAATAAATTGCCGTTTCCTGGCAATACCCTCGTCTGGCTGCCTCCTGATACAGCGGGAAATTGTCGCCATTATCCAGATTTCCCATATCGCAGACCGCCACAATTCCCTGAGATTTCAGGAGATTCCCAAGATCTACCAGATTCTGCACCTTATCTTCATGACTTTCCTGGGGTATGAATGGAAGCACCAGATTTCTGGCATTTTCCTTTAACACACCAGTCGGCTCGCCGGATGCGTCCCTCTCGATTTCACCGCCCTCCGGATCCGGCGTATCCCGTGTGATTCCGGCAAGTTCCAACGCTTTGCTGTTCACACATCGGATATGTCCGCAGGTTCTTGTGATGGAAACCGGTGAATCACTGCACCCCTGATCCAGATCGTAACGGTTCAGGGACCGTTTTTCCTCAAACTTACCTTCATCGTATCCCCATCCTTCGATCCATTCCCCCGGCTTTTGCATACTCCGTACCTGTCGAATCTTCTCCTTTAATTCCTCGATCGAATGGACTTCCGGAGGAAGTGCGGAAATCTTCTTGCTGAAATCCGCCAGCATCACCGGGTGCATATGTGCATCCACAAAACCAGGAACGACACAAGCCCCTTTCAGATCTACATGCTCATAATCCCCGGCCGGAATATTCTCCCTCTTTCCAATCCATTGGATCGTTCCGTCCGAGACGAGCATGGCTTCTGCATAAAGGTTTGTGTCGTCCGATGTAAAAATAATTCCGTTTTCAAATAAACAGTCTTTCATGTCTGCCGCCTCCTTACTCTGATTTATTCAGTATAATCCTTCCCTGCTCCCCTTGCAAGAAGGAAGGAGACGCTTTCCCCTTTTCTTCTAATCTGCTTTTCTTTTCCCGTCTGTCATCAGATTTTATGCTGCGGAGTTTCCTCTTCTCCTCCCGCCTTTACAGGCTGCCTCGTATTCCCGAAGCTTCTGCTCCGCCTCCGGACTCAATGCGGTCGGAACCTGAATCTGAACTGTCACATACTGATCTCCATGTACAGATGGCTGATTCATGGAAGCAACTCCTTTTCCTTTCAGACGGATCTTCGAACCGGCCTGGGTTCCTTTTCGGATCTTGCAAAGTACACGTCCTGTCAAAGTCTCTACCATCACCTCTCCACCGAAAACTGCTGTAGTAAACGGTACCTGAACAGTCGTATAGATATCGCACCCTTTCCGTTCAAATCCTGGACGTGTTCCTACATGAACCTTCATAAACAGATCACCCGGCTGGCCGCCGCCCATTCCCGGCGCTCCCTTTCCGCGAAGCCGGATGCTCTTGCCGTCCTCCATTCCTTCCGGAATGTGTACCTGCAGCGTCTGGATGGAACCGTCCTCTTTCTGAAGCCGGATCATCTTGTCGCATCCAAATGCCGCCTCATCGAAGCTGACCGAGATCTCCGTGTGGATATCCTGTCCCTTGCTCTGGTAGGAACGACCTCCAAATCCGCCGTTTCCAAATCCCTGGCTGTGGAAACCGTCAAAACCACCTTTACTTTTGCTTCCGCCGCCATGGAACATATCGCCAAAGAGATCTCCGAAGATATCATCCATATTTCCGCCTTCGAAATGGAACTCCCGATAGCCGCCGTTCTGGCCGCCGAAACCGCCAAATCCACTGAATCCCTGTCCGGCTCCCTGAGCATTCTGATCAAATGCCGCATGACCGAACTGATCATACATTTTCTTCTTTTCCGGATCTCCCAGTACATCGTATGCCTCATTTACCTCTTTAAACATCTGCTCTGCCTGGGCATTCCCCTGGTTTGTATCCGGATGATATTTCTTCGCAAGTTTTCTGTATGCCTTTTTAATCGTTGATGCATCCGCATCTCTGCTGACGCCAAGTACATCATAATAATCTCTTTTTGCTGCCATGCATCTCACCCTCTCCACTTCTAAACATGCTTCTCATCTATCACTTTGAAAATACCCCGGAACTATCCGGGGCATCGTATCATCTGTTCTATTTATAATATAACAAATATGTTTCTCAAAGTCAAGAGACGATCTGTGATTTTCCTGTTAAAAATCTTTATAGAGATTATTTCTCATTTCCTCCACAGAAGAAAAGCGCAGTACATTTATACCCAGACGATCATAGTGCTTTCTCCATTCCTCCATAGCCGCATCAAAGGCTTCTGCATTTTTCTGCAATTTTTCCGCTTTATAGTGCCCGATCAAATCAATTCTATCTATCTGATATTGCTCATACATCTCATTATAAAACTCCTGACAGGCGCTCATCGTCATCAAGGAAAGATATGGACTATTAATCTCTGCAGCATGATACATTTTATTTTTCCAATTTGACCATATCTCCTCATAGGTACCACGCAAAACATCTGCACTGATAGGCTTTTTCTCACAATGCGGTTTCTGTATTCTCTGTATCATTTGTCTTGCCGGAATCTTCTCCCCTTCCAGCCATCCGGCGATATCTTCTATCAACTGAGCACATTTCAACCTGATCTCTGAAATAGAACTACATTGTGGAAGTGACCGATACAACGCAAGAAATCCATTCGGCATTTTCGAAAACCTCGATATTTCCTCCGGAATCCGTTTTGTCCCCCACTTCACATAAGCTTGATTTGCCATATAAATCAAAAACTCACTTTGGTGAAGAATACGGGATAAAATCCAGTATCCCTGCCCAAGATCGTCTGTTTCTTCAAGTTCCTTCATCCAGCCCTTTATTTCACTGAATAACCCTAAGATCTTACCTGTGTTTTCTTCCTGGTTACACATATGACAAAGTGCTTTTTTTCTCAACTCTATCAACCTTTCCAGTACATGACCATTTCTACAATACACACATTTCAGATCAAAGAGTTTTGTCACATATGGAGTTTTGTACTCTGCCATCTTCTCAAAACTCTCCCATCCCTGTGTATAGATATCAAACCCGACATCTTCAACGATAAAACACCGGTTCAGTCTCCATGTCTGATTATCATTAACCAGAATTGCCAGATCGAGATCTGATTTTTCATAAAAATCTCCATTGCAGAAAGATCCGCCAATTCCAATCAAATCTACGCTTTCCGGACAAGACCGTTGAATCTCTTCCAAAAGTGTTCGTATTATAATCTCATTTCTCTGCAGGATTTCCTGCTTCCATGTTTCTTTGCTCATATTGCTCCTTCGTCAACAAATATTTCACTGCTTCTTTTTCCTGCCCGAAAACCAGTTCTTTTCTCCTGATATCTGTTGGAAGGAAGCCCGCTTTCCGAAACAATTTTACTGCTTCAATACGGTTTTCCGGAAACCAGTCAGACAGTATCTCCGCCTCATTTTCTTCAAAAGCTGTTTTTTGCAGACTTAACAGCGCTGGATATGCATAGCCTTTCCCTCGATATTGGGAAGCAATGACAATTCCAATTTCGTATTCCCTGCTATTTTCATCATGCTGAAAATATACTTCGCCCACCGGTATTTTCATCTCTGCATCATAAATGTATGCAAGATATCGATTGTGAGACTTCGTCCATTTTTTATACCACTCCTGCATCTGCTCATCTGTTTTGCAGATTGTCCCGGACACTTTATCATATCCATCCATTTCCATATCATATCCAGCATTATATGACATTGTTTCCGGATCCATCATCCATTTTTGTCTATAAAAGAGTTCTTTCACTTCCGGCGTTTTTAAATACACACGTTTCACTTTATCCCTCCTCATACCTCATTTTACCATGGTGAGGATTTCCTTGAAAGTGTTCCTACTGATTTTCTACGTATCGGTCCAAGCGGATTCTTCCGAACATCACGCCGGCAAAATGCAGGAGGCGGCTCTAAAGCCGCCTCCCATTTAAAGTTCTTCTCCGTTTGAAGAAATTACCTTTTGATACCAGTAGAACGATTTCTTTCTGCTTCGCTCATTGGTTCCTGTTCCATCATCGTTTTTATCCACATAGATGAATCCGTACCGTTTTTTCATCTCGCCGGTCGTAAATGAGACAAGATCGATGCATCCCCAAGGGGTGTATCCCATCAGATCTACTCCATCTTCTTCTACTGCCTTTTTCATCTCCTGGATATGTGCTTTCAGATACTCAATCCGGGCTGAATCATCGCACGTACCGTCCTCCTTCTTTACATCGACCGCGCCAAATCCATTTTCTACAATAAATAATGGTTTCTCATATCGTTCGTATAAAACATCCAGTGCATAGCGGAGCCCAGCCGGATCAATCGCCCATCCCCACTCTGTCTCAGAAAGATATGGATTTTCCACACTGTACGGACTGGTTGCATTGACTTCCCCCGATACATCCCTGTAGGACTTGGAATTTACAACATTGGACATATAGTAGGAGAAACCAATATAGTCTACCGTTCCCTGGGCCAGTATCTCCTCGTCTCCTGCCTCCATCTTGATCTGAAATCCTTTCCGTTCAAACATTTTCTTGGCGTAAGCAGGGTAATGTCCCCGGCATTGAATATCCGTAAAGAAATACCTTGCATGCATCTCCTGCACATGCAGCACCATGTCTTCCGGTCTGCAGGAATACGGATAAATCGGTACCATGGAGATCATGCATCCGATCTGGAATTCAGGATTGATTTCATGTCCTGCCTTGACCGCCAGGGCACTGGCCACCAGTTCGTGATGCGCTGCCTGATACATTGCTTCTTCCGGATTGTCGCAAAGGGAAAACCGGACACCGGAATTGGTCCATCCAAAAGTATCATTTTTGTAATTCATCTGATTATTGATTTCGTTAAATGTCATCCAGTATGTCACTTTGTCTTTGTACCGTTCAAAACACACTTTTGCGAACCTTACAAAGCAGTCAACCACTTTCCGGTTCAGCCAGCCACCGTATTCTTTTGCCAGGTGAAGCGGCATTTCAAAATGGCTCAACGTGATTACCGGTTCGATGCCATATTTCAAGAGTTCATCAAATACCCGGTCGTAGAAAGCCAGCCCTTCCTCATTTGGTTCTGCTTCATCTCCATTTGGGAAAATTCTGGTCCATGCAATACTCGTCCGGAAGCATTTAAATCCCATCTCTGCAAAAAGTGCGATATCTTCTTTATAATGATGATAAAAATCTATGGCTTCGTGATTCGGATAATATTCTCCTTCCACTACTCCGTCTGTAATCTTCCTGAGAACTCCATGAGATCCTCCTGTCATTACATCCATGACACTCGGCCCTTTGCCTCCTTCGTTCCATCCTCCCTCAAACTGATTGGCCGCAACAGCCCCTCCCCAGAGGAAATCTTTTCTTAATCCACTCATCTGTTTTCTCCTTTCTATTCTTAAGATTTCAATATCAACTTCTGTTATTTTTCCGCCTTTATCTGAAGAATGGTATCCCCCGGCATCACGCTGCCGGATGTTACAGCCTGTACTTCTCCCATGTCCTCTGCATTGGTTATAATCACAGGCGTTACCAGTTCATACCCTGCATGCTTGATCTTTTCCATGTCAAATTCCAGTAAAAGCTCACCTTTTTTTACATTTGCTCCGCTTTCAGTATGCGGTGTAAAGTACTTTCCGTCAAGTTTCACGGTATCCATCCCAACATGAATCAGTATTTCTGCTCCCTGTTCTGTTGTAAAGCCGATTGCATGCAGCGTGTCAAACAGCATCGAAACCGTTCCATCCTCAGGCGCATATACCTTTCCTTCCTTTGGAACGACTGCTGCTCCCGGCCCCATGGCGCCGCTTGCAAACACATCATCATGAATCTCGTTCAAAGGAAGAATATCCCCTTTTAATGGACTACCAATGGTCACCAGACCGGTTTCCTCCGATGTTTGGGCCGTGACCGTTCTGGAAACTTCACTCTGCTTTTCTGTCTCTTCTGGGTCTTCAAATCCGACAGCCTGGACAAGAATAAATGCCCCTGCAACTGCAATTACTGTGGCAAGTACCGCCCCTGTCATAGAACCCATATCTCCGTTTCCAAGGGCATTGACAAAGGTTATCGGCCCAGGAAGCCCTGCGTATGCATAGTAGGTAGAATGAAACAGTCCTGCCGCTCCGCATGCCACGGCGCTGGAAATACAGGCACAAATAAATGGTTTTTTCAGCCGGAGAGTCACACCGTAAACCGTTGGTTCTGTAATTCCAAAGATAGCGGTGATCCCTGCGGAAGCTGCCATATTTTTCATCTGTTTGTTTTTAGATTTCCATGCTACTCCAAATACGGCGCCCATCTGCGATGCAACAGCTGCCGCAACATATACGCCCATAGTATAATTGCCATTAATTCCCAGGTCTGCCAGCATAATCGGATTCATGCCCCAGTGTACTCCAAAAATAACCAGTATTTCCCAGATTCCCCCAAAAATTGCCGCCGTTACGACCGGCACATAATGATTGAGGAAATTGTAGCCCGATGCAATCGCATTCGCCACTACTTCGGAGACCGGTCCGATAATCAGCAATGTCAAAGGGACGATCACTACAAAACAAATTAACGGAGTCAAAAGCTGCCTTACTACATCCGGAAGTCTCTTTTTTACGAACTTTTCCAGATGAGCCAGCGCCCAGACCATAATAATTGCCGGCAGCACGGTTGACGTATAAGAGGTCTCTGCAAGCCGGATTCCAAACAAGGTTATTTTTTCTCCATCAGCGATCTGTCCCAAAATAGAAGTCAGCGTCGGACTTAGCAGTGCGAAGGCACAGGCCATCGCCGTATATTGATCGCATTGAAAATGTCTTGCTGCTGTAACCGCCAGAAGAATCGGCAGGAATGTAAAGGGAGCCCAGGACATCAGATCAAAAATCTGATAAGTTCCCGAATGGACCACCCCTGGTGCAAATGTACTGATAATAATCAAGACCCCCTGGATCATTCCCGATTCGGCCAGGAGATAGACAATCGGGGCAAATACTCCTGACATGGTTGCGATAATCCGGTTTGGAAGACTCTGTTTTGTCTCCGGTTCCTCCGTCTGGTCTTTCTCACCCAGCCCCAGTTCTTTGGAAACAACCTCGAACACATCTCCGACGTGATTCCCTATGACAACCTGAAACTGCCCTCCTTTTTCTACAACTGTAATTACTCCCGGCATTGCCGATATCTTTTCCATCGCTCCTTTCGGAGTTTCTGTCAGTACCAGTCGCAACCTGGTCGCACATCTTGTCGCATTGACAATGTTCTCTTTCCCGCCAGCTTCCCGGATAATATCCCTTGCCAGCTTCCCGTAATCTCTTACCTGTTCTGCCATAATTTCTCCTTTCTTTTCCCTTATATTGATTGACTGAAAAGTGCGGCATCACACTTTTTATCCAAGGTACCGCGAAATCCACGACATAAAAAAGGCCCGGAAATACATAGTCAATGATAGTTCTACTCTATCTGACTACATATAACCGGGCCTGCCAACCAAATGTCACAGAACCGCTTTCTGAATTTATTCATTCCCACGATTGATGATTCTCTGGATATGAATCGTGAGATAGGTGATCTCTTCTTCTGAAATCTCATATTGCAGCTTTGCCTTTATATAGCTCCGGATTCTGAGCGCTGTCTTGTGTGCTAACGGATATTCCTCCTTCAGACCTTTCGCCCAGGAATCTTCCGCACCTTTGTACACATCATGACTGATCACTCTTTGAAGGAAAAATTTCAGGTGAGTAATAAACCGTTCGTATGATAGATCCTCTTCCCGAAAATCCATTCCTGTCGAGAACTTTACCAGATTCAAAATATCCTTAATGATTTCCGGCATCTCCATCCCATAGTCGTTCTCTCCCTGAAGCTCCGCATTGACAATATGGAGTGCGAAGAATCCCGCTTCATCCTCAGACAGACTGACACCCAGATCTTCTTTTACCATTTCCACTGCTCTCTTTCCAACAGCAAATTCTTTTGGATAATATCTCCGAATTTCCCATAAGAGTGCATTTTCAAACTCAATGCCCTGCTTTTTCCGCTCCACTGCGTAGTTCAGGTGATCTGTCAGAGCAATATAAATATTATCGTTGAGATCTGTCTTCAGCTCTTCTTTGGCATATGCGATCACTCTCTCTGATGTCCGTATGCTGCTGACCGGTATATTTCTGACAAGCTGCTCAAACTGAGTAATCTTTTCATTGGATAAATGAAACACTTTCTCTATACGTTTCTTTTCCAACACATCGCCTTTCTTCTTCTGAAAGCCGACGCCGTTTCCCAGAATAACGACTTCCTCTCCCGCATCATCTGACGCAAGAACGATATTGTTATTAATTACTTTTCGAACCCTCATTGCGCACCATCCATCCTTTGATCGCATTAAAACTGCTCCTTCTGCTTCGCACGAATACGAATCCCGCAGAGCATTTCTACAGAACGGGAAACCTGGTTTTCCGTTCAATAAAAAAACTGAACTATACCTGTACAAAGCTTCTCCCGGCTTTCAGTATAATTCAGCATTGCCTATTCGGAATAGTCACAATCCCAACTGTATTCTCTTTACAAAGATTATGATAGCATATCCATTCTTGCTTTGCAAGAACCAATCATTTTTTTGTATATTTGGCATGATTGTTACAAGCGTTTTTTGTATATTATTTCCAAATATTTTCTGAGTAATCGAACGCGGACAGGCACTGAAAGATCCCGTCCGCATTCGACCTTTCTCTGTCTTTTTTCTACTATTCCACGCCCCGGTATACCACTTCGGAAATCGGTTTCCGGCTGGACTTAAAATGATTTACTTTCACGTCCAGATCCGGATAGCCGATGCCAATTCCGATGAGGACAGCTTTATGTTCCGGGATATCCAGGACCTGCCGGATCAGATCCGGATAACCGGCAAAAACTGCTGCCGGAATCGTCGCGAGACCATGTTCCGTTGCCGAAAGCATCAGGCTCTGGGAAAAGGCTCCGATATCATAATAAGACCATGCGGACAAGCCTTTCTCCATACAAAGAAAAACCGTGCACGGCGCATAGAAGAGATTTCGGTTCTGCATGGTAAAATCCAGATTTCTTCTCTCTTCACAGGCATAAACCTCGTCAAAAAACTGATCCATATGCTTCCTTGCTTCCTGGGACCACACTCCCTGAAATGGCAGATCCAGGGAAGTATGCACTCTCTGTTTTCTGCAGTCATTCATTCCCTGAACAATGGCCTTCATCTGCTCTTTTCCGGCCACATAGACATCCCATGGCTGGGAATTGGCCCAGGAGGGCGTCCGAAACGCATCCTGGAAAATATCATCCAATAGCTTTTGCTCCACCGGAGTATCCAGAAATACCCGGCAGGAGAACCGTTGATTCAATGCTTCTTTTACCGTCATATGCTATTCTCCTCCTCTTTCTTTTTATGGCACAAAACGAACTTCCTCTACAGACTTTCTTGTGGTCCGGAACGAATTGATCGGCTGTTCCAGATCCGGATAACCGATCCCGATTCCAATCACGACCTGTTCTGTCTGAGGAATCCCAAGAATTTCCCGGATCGTGTCCGGATAAGAAACCGAAACTGCAGAAGCCATCGTCGCAAGTCCGCGCTCTGTCGCCGAAAGCATCAGTGTCTGAGCGAACATCCCTGTATCAAACAGAGACCAGGCCGGAAGTTCCTGATCCATACAGAGATAAATCATGACCGGAGCATAGAAAAGATTCCGTTTCTGCATGGTATAGTCAAAGTTTTTATGAGGTTCATGTGCGCAGATTCCGTCAAAATACGCATCAATGCGCGGCCCCATTTCCTCTGTCCATCGTCCGTCAAATCTTCGGTCCAGATCCTGTGGAATCTTGGCCTTCCGGTTCTGCTCATATTTTTCCCGGATCCGTTCCATCGCTCTTTTTCCTGCCACATAGACATGCCAAGGCTGAGAATTTTCACAGGAAGGAGACTGAAAGGCCGTTTTGAGAATTTCTTTTATTTCATCCTGCGGCGGTTCTTTCGGTAAAAAGCTCCTGCAGGAATACCGTTTTCTGACTGCTTCTTCCACTGTCATCCTGTCACCTTCTTTCCATCATTCGATCTCCTGTTTTGATACTTTTATCATAACAATCCGGCTCCAAAACGCAAGTACGCACATTCATGTAAGCGGCTTACCTTCTGGTTAGCTGCTTACCTTGCGGGAAGTATCGGCGAAACAAAAAAACCGGCCAGAATCCAAGAATAACTCTGACCGGTCCTCGACCGTTTTCTTATAACCGATTTTTATCTCCCCATTCACACATTCCATCCAGAATCGGAATCAGCGATTTGCCCCGCTCTGTCAGGCTATACTCCACCTTCGGCGGAATCTGCGGGTACTCCTCCCTGTGGACAAGCTGATCTGCTTCCAGTTCCTTCAGCGTGGAACTGAGTGTCTTATAGGAGATTCCTCCAATATATTTTTTCATTTCATTAAACCGGACCACCCCGAATTCCATCAATGTATAAAGGATGGTCATCTTATATTTTCCGTTAATCAAAGATAACGTATAGCTGAAACCAGTCGTACTGAGACATTCATTTGAAATACATCGTGTTCCCATTTTACACTCTCCTTTTAGTAAGTACCATACCTTATAGTAAGTATCGCACTTTTATGTGCGTACTTGTTTTCCTGTTAACACTTGTTATGATTATAGTATCAGGAATGCAGAAAGTCAATTCTCATTCCCACTCAAACCAGCCAGATTTTATGATAACAGGAGGAAAAAAAGATGAGTAAAAAAATTGTTGTAATTACAGGAAGCCCACGGAAGACCGGAAACAGTTTCGCCATGACGGATGCGTTTATCAAAGCTGCGGAAGCAAAAGGACACACTGTTACAAGGTTCGATGCAGCCATGATGAATGTGGGCGGTTGCCATGCCTGCGAGACGTGTTTCAAGTCAGGAAAGGCATGTTCCTTTGATGATGATTTTAACAAGATTGCTCCGGCTGTTCTGGAAGCGGACGCTGTTGTGTTCACCATGCCGGTATACTGGTATTCCATTCCGGCACAGATTAAAGCAGTCATTGATAAACTTTATTCTTTCTGTGTTGCGGGAAAAGACATTGCAGGAAAAGAGTGTGCACTGATTGCCTGCTGTGAGGAGAATGATCTTACCGTTCTGGACGGTGTCAGAATCCCGATCGAACGTTCCGCCGCTCTGATCAAATGGCAGATAGTCGGGGAAGTTCTTGTACCTGGAGTCTTAAATACCGGAGATATTGAAAAGACGGATGGATGCCAGCAGGCAGCCGCACTTGCAGATAAGATCTGATCGTGATCAAGCATGATAAAGGAGAGAATGAAATGAATAAAAAAATAGTAATCTTAAACGGAAGCCCTCGCAAAAAGGGCAATACATCAGCTCTTGTAAAATCATTTACGGAAGGCGCCGAAGCCTCCGGCAATACAGTCACCGAATTCTTTCTTGGCGGCATGAACATCCATGGCTGCAGAGGATGCTTTGGCGGACACAGCAGCAAGGACTGTCCTTGTGTTCAGCAGGACGATATGAATCAGATCTATCCTGCTGTCCGGGACTGTGATGTGATCGTACTCGCTTCCCCATTATATTACTGGAACATGAGCGGGCAGCTTCGGACCGCAGTGGACCGACTGTTTGCGCTGGAAGAAGGGGACGGCAACCTTCTCAGAGGGCACGGCCGTTCATCCGCGCTACTGATGGCAGCAGAAGGAAATGGATTTGAAGATGTCCTTCTCTACTATGATCATCTGATGGAACATCTCAAATGGGAAAATCTCGGCCACGTTCTTGCCGGCGGAAATGGCGATATCGGTGACATCGACGGCAAACCGGAACTTCAGCAGGCTTATGATCTTGGAAAGTCCATTCAGTAGAGGCTTACCCAAAATCCGTTCATCGGGAACGGATGGCAGAAAACCTGGCTGTACTGGATTTTGAGCTGACTCCGTCCGAGCTATCCGCTATCAGCAGGCTGAATGGAAACACTTCACTATTTGGATGGTATTAATTGAACATCGAAAGGCCGGGCACATCCTGCCCGGTTTTTTTACGCCCAGAACCCGATCAGATGTTTACGAAATCCGTACACTGATCTCCCCGGAGGACAGCCGTTCTGTCTGACCATTTTCATACTGCACAATCAAATGGCAGTCCTGATCCACATCCAGTGCTTGTGCTGTTCTGTCGCCGGACGGGGAGAGTACCGTGATCTTTTTCCCCACTACAAGACTTTTGGCACGGTACTTTTCCACATAATCTGTCCGGTCCGTCTTTCTGTATTCCTCAAAAAAATGATTGATAATCTGTGCCGCCAGTCTGTTCTTCCCATCCTGCTGCTTCTCCTCAAAGACCGCTCCTGCAGTCTCTTTGATTTCTTCCGGGAATCCCTCTTTTGGCGGATAGACATTTACTCCAATTCCCAGAATGACATATTCCACACTACCATTTTCCATACTGATGGATGCCTCTGTAAGAATTCCGCTGATCTTCCGCCCTTCCTGATAAATGTCATTGACCCACTTGATCCAGGTCTCTTTTCCGGAAATCTCCTCCACCGCTTCACACACTGCAACGGCAGCCATTGTCGTGATCTTCACCGCCTGATCCGGCGTCATCCCATCGGGTCTCAGCAAAATACTCAGATAGAGACCGGTATCTGCCGGAGAATAGAAACTCCGGCCTCTCCTTCCCCGTCCCTTCGTCTGGGTACTGGCAAGAACCACGGTTCCTTCCGGAAATCCGTTGTTTGCTTTTTCTCTGAGAAGCGTATTGGTGGATTCCGCCTCCGGAAGAACACATAACTCTGTTTTTTGTCCTTCCTCATCCAGATATTTTTCAATTCCCTGGGCAGATAACATATCCGTATCAACCGCAAGACAGTAGCCCTTATTTGGGACTGCGTCAATTTCGTACCCCTCCTTTCGGAGGCTGTTTACCGCTTTCCACACTGCCGCCCGTGAAACTGCAAGCCTTACCGCAATCTCCTCTCCAGAAAAATAGGCTCCCCTCTGCTCTTCAAACAGGGCGAGAACACTTTCTTTTGTTGTCACTTTATCCACCTCCGCCAACTGCTTTCCATTCCTCAAACTCTTCGCTGTCTATTTTTCAAACACCTGGGACTCTCTCACCGGGTCATATCCCATTCTCTCGTTTGTCCACGCTGATAGCGTGTTTCTATAAATATCATGCATGTTTCCTTTCTCATACGGTATGATTGGGAAGTAGGGATTTTCTCTACTTCCGTTTTATTTAGGAATCACTCCTATCTTTGCCAATAATAATTATACACTAACTACTCCTGCCAGATCCGAAAATCTACATGGAAATATGCATCCTCCCCATACACCGGCACAAGTACATCACTGCTTCCATACTGCGCCTGCCGAAACTCATACCCGCTGTAATCAAACGATGCCTGCACTTTAACTCCTGCCTCAGAAATCACAAAATCACTGCATTGATCCCCATATTCTTTTACCCGGCTGTAAAGGCGCGAAGGCGGGGAAGGTAGCAGGTGGTATTCATCCTGTGCACAAATATAGGAAAGTGCTGCCAATGCCATCAAATCTCCATATACCGGGATTTCCACCTTCTCATCTTTATACTCGGAAGAAAACGAAATTTCTGTCAAAACACCATCTTTTTCCGTAAAAAGAATTCTTGGAAGATCCGGATAATCCACTCCGGTGTCAACGATATACGGTTTTCCAGACATCTTTTCCCAATCACCGTCCTGATTCAGCAGCTTCCTGGAATCGCCGAACGGGGGTAAAAACTCCGGAAGATTCAGCTGATGGTCAATCTGATAGAATTTCTGCATATCGTTGAAATTCTCGGCATACTGTGCTGCCGTGATATTTCCTTTGTTCCGCGGCAGTGCACCTGCCTGCCACACAAAATAATTCAGGACATCAAGTACACTCAGTACCAGGACTACCGCTGCCACTTTCCACCTCATATGCCGCTCATCCAGCGTGAGAACAGTATCTTCTTCCCACTCAAGAATTTCTCCTTTTTTACAATCCCTGTAAGAAAGATATTCTCGAATGAGCCCGTAAACCGGAATATAGAACCCCAGTCCTCTTTTCAATACAAGCCCTGTCCTGTCATAAGCCTCCCTCCATGTGAGTCGTGCGCCGCTTTCTGCTGATACCCGAAAGCCAAACAGAATTTTCCCTGGTGTCGTACCAAATCTTGAAAGCAAGACCGGTTCTGCCAGAAGAGGTAAAACGGACTGTATTATGATTCCTATGACTACGAATCTCCATCCTGTTTGTCTGATATTCATATGAAAGCCAAGCGCCAGAATCAGATTCCAGAAAATCAGATAGATTGTTTCATCGATCATTCTGGCAAAATACCGTTTCCAAGGCGCTCTCACTTTTGGAAGTGAGTCTGCTTGTAACTCCGCCGGAATTTCTGAAGGCACCTTTTCCAGAAGATTGAAATAATGTTTCGGGTCAAACGTTTCATAAGACGCCTGATCCCTGCACAGCTGTTCACAGATCACTCTTGACTGTTCCAGATCCCTTTGCTCTTTTCCCAGTGTCCTTAAATGGATCAGAAGAACATCGGTCAACTCGCTTTCTTTCTCACTTAAAGACCGGATCTCCTCCAGGCCAAGATGAATTGTCCGAAGCAGCCGGATCCGTTTTAATATATCTACATCCTGTTCTGTATAATTTCGGTAACCATTCGGATCCCTCTGCGGCGTGATGAGTCCTTCTTTTTCATAAAACCGGATATTCGCCCGCGTCATGTTGGACCGTTCTTCCACTTCTTTGATCGTCATCGGCATGGTCCTCCTTTGTTATGATAACGAAATGATAAGGGGTAAAGGAACTTTACAGTCAAGTGATAGTTATGATTGATAGAAAAAATACAGATTTCTCCGATCCTTCCTTTCCATATACTACCACGTAAAGCGATCGGTCACAATGTGTACTTTTCATTGGGCCGGATGGATTCCATTGGGATGTACGTAAAAAAGTATCACGGTCATCCATGCATGAAAGAAAGCTATGATGCTTATCATCTCTGGAAGCAGAACTCCCGGCGGAAAACATTTGCCCGCTTTGATTGTACAAGGTATAATAGATGCAAAACGGATGCTGCTGATCCTCCGAAAAAATGATAATTATCTATAAGTAAAGGACTACACTATGCCAATCATACTTGATCATCAATTACAAGAGCAGATGCCACATGACAGCTCAACTTTTCCCATTACATTTTATTGTGATGAACTTGCCGATTTGCCCAATCATGCGGGACCCATGCACTGGCATCCCTACTTTGAGATTGCCACAGCGCAAAGCAGTGTTTTGGACTTTCAGGTGGGACAAACCCATACGATTCTGGAACCTGGAGACAGTATTTTCGTCAATCAGAATATGCTCCACGGAATCCGGCAGCTCTCCGGACTGGAACCGGACCCCCTGCCAAACATTGTTTTTTCCGGTACCGTAGTTGCTCCGGAAAACAGTCCCATTTACCAGAAATACATCCGACCGATCCTGGCGTGTAACACTCTGCCCTTTATTGTGTTTCGTCATGACAATGACCTGTGGCAGGAGGTTCTCCAGAGGATTCACACCGCCTATCGCGCTATGCAGGAACAGTCCGATTGTTACGAACTGGCGGTCCAGCGGAGCATCTGCTGTATATTGGAAGCCATCTTTCGCAATTTGGATTCCCTGCCGAAGTCCGATGCATCGCGGGTACAACTGAACACTCAGATACGCCTTCAGAAAATGCTGTCTTATATTTATGAAAACTACGCTGGAAAGATCACTCTGTCAGATATCGCCGGTGCCGCCCATATCAGCCGAAGCGAAGCAGGCCGCTGTTTCCAGTCCTACCTGGGCTGTTCCCCTGTGGAGGCGCTTATTAACTACCGCCTGCAAACAGCCAGACGTTTGCTGCATGAAACCACACTGACGCTGCAGGAGATCAGTTTTTCCTGCGGATTTCATTCTGTAAATTACTTCAGCCGCCAGTTTCGCAAAAGATATGGATATTCACCGAGAAAAATACGGATTGGGTAAATAATGCTTTGACTTGACGCTATAGTACCTTTATCTTTGAAAAAATTGATTATATAATACGTTTATTCGAGTCTAGAAAGGAGATCTACAATGAAATTTCAATGTTTCAACAAAAGCCTGATCAGGCAGATGGAGGTTGATGAGTGATATGTCCGAAAATCGTAAGTATCAAAAGACACTGGTTGCCTGCTATATGGGATTTGTCACCCAGGCTATCGCCGCCAATTTTGCACCGCTTCTGTTTTTGACCTTTCAACACACTTACGGAATCTCATTGGAAAAGATCGCTCTGATTCCGGTTGTGTTTTATCTGACCCAGCTGTTGGTTGACCTTGGAGCAACCAGGTTTGCCGACATAATCGGTTACCGTATCTGTGTGGTGATCTCTCAGGTCGTTTCCGCCGCAGGACTTGTGCTGATGGCAGTTCTCCCGGAAGTACTCCCTGTACCTTTTCTGGGAATTCTCATCGCTGTGGTATTTTATGCTATCGGCAGCGGCCTTGTAGAAGTGCTGGTGAGCCCGATTGTAGAAGCCTGTCCTTTTGAAAACAAGGACGGTGTGATGAGTTTACTGCACTCTTTTTACTGCTGGGGTGCGGTTGGCGTGATCTTAGGCTCCACACTCTTTTTTGCAGTATTTGGTATTGAGAATTGGAAGATCCTCACACTGATCTGGGCACTGGTACCGTTGGTAAATGTCTTTCAGTTTCTCACCTGTCCGATCGAACGCCTGGTGGAAGATGGCGAAAGTCTGCCCATTCGCAAGCTGCTCCGCCTGCCATTGATTTGGATGATGATTCTTCTGATGATTTGTGCCGGCGCATCCGAAGCATCGATGGCACAGTGGGCATCTGCATTTACAGAATCTGCTCTCGGTGTGTCCAAAACCATCGGGGATTTGGCCGGTCCTTGCCTGTTCGCCGTTTTCATGGGAATTTCCCGTATGCTGTACGGCAAAATGAGTGAGAAACTGAACCTGACCAAAACCATGCTGCTGAGCGGTCTGCTTTGCGTAGCATGTTATTTGCTGGCCTCTCTTTCCCCTGTCCCGATTCTTGGACTGGCCGGATGTGCCATTTGTGGTTTCAGTGTAGGTATTATGTGGCCGGGCACGATCAGTCTTTCTTCCCAAAAATGTCCGCAGGGCGGTACCGCTATGTTTGCATTTTTAGCGTTAGCTGGAGATTTTGGCGGTACAGTAAGCCCGGCAATAGTAGGAAATTTTTCGGAACTGGCTGGCGGCAATCTGAAAGCAGGATTACTGACCGCCACATTCTTTCCGATCCTTCTGGTGGCCTGTTTACTTATTTTGAACCGCAGGATGAAAAGTGCCATCCGCAAGTAACCGGATGGCAAACTTTCAAAAAGAGAATAGCAACATAGAAATTACCACCTTTTCACTCAGACAAAGTTTCGGGGTGGTTTTTTCTATGCTTAAAACATGATCTGATAAACGTAAAACGGTTGTTCCTTTCCATATACTACCATACGGGAAGACAGCGTACAATATTTATTTCAATATCATCCAGTGCCTATAATATTTTTACTCACTTATATCTTTGAAAAAGAAATATTTCCGCCATAAATCGGTGGAACCCCTCAATTTACTGGGCTTTTCTCGTGAGCAGAGCGACAGTTTC